>JAEEGL013617140.1_pt1 | contig 14837 bp, 7 predicted proteins | sample 9134231 | NCBI WGS metagenome assembly JAEEGL01 (sample SAMN16246548, study PRJNA631951) | gut metagenome | biome: gut microbiome; feature: rumen; material: fiber-attached | host: Bos | place: Iran: Karaj | collected 2018-10 | reverse complement strand
TAATGTACTACCACCAGCTGGAGGACCCGTCGGACGAGAAGGTCGCTGCTGCGGTGCTGGGTTGCAAGCCGTTCTTCGTGCGCGAATACGCTCTTGCGGCACGCAACTACAAGCTGACAAAACTGGCCTCGTGTATCGGCTACCTCTACGAGGCCGACCTGCGGTCGAAAGGAGTGCACAACTCGGGTACCATAAGCGACGCCGAGATTCTCCGCGAACTGGTGTTTAAAATAATCCACTAAACATGTGTTAAACGGCGAATTAAACATATTAAACGAATAGCAAAACAAGCATAATTTTTGGCTAATTACTCGAATCAACTGATGGACAACCTGGAACAAAACATGATACTCCACAAAGACGAATCCTATCAAATTATAGGAGCCGCAATGGAAGTGCATCGTGTATTGGGTTGTGGTTTCATCGAAGCTGTGTATCAAGAGGCATTGGCCGTTGAATTCACAAACAGGGGAATCCCTTTCGAGAGAGAAAAAGAGATACCAATTGAATACAAAAACAACATATTGTCAAAAACATTCCGTGCAGATTTCATTTGCTTCGGGAACATCATCCTTGAACTGAAGGCTGTTGAAGACTTTACTGATGAACATTATGCACAAATTTACTCTTATCTGAAAGCATCGAAGTCAGATTTGGGAATACTTATCAATTTTGGAAAAGCATCCCTTGACTACAAAAGAATCCCGGCAAGCAAAAAGTGGCAATATAATTCGAGTAATTAGCAAATAATTAAAACCCCATTTCGATAAATTAGAATAATTCGCCGTTACAAAAAACCATATGAAACGTATACTAATTATCCTCTTAATACTTTTAGCCGTCGCCTCTGCTGGAGCGCAGGGTATCGTGAAGGGCGTCGTGTTCGACGAGAGCAACGGCGAGTCGGTACCGTTTGCCAACGTGACGCTTGTGCGCGACGGAGACGCCAACCAGCACCTTCTGGGTTGCGCTACCGACATCAACGGATTCTTCCTGTTCGGCAAAGTGCCGGCCGGAAGCTATACCCTCCGCGTACGTTTCGTTGGTTATGAGGACTATACCGAGACCATCAACGTTGTCGACCGCAAAACCTTTAACCGCACCATACACCTCAAACCTTCGAGCCAGATGCTCGATGCCGTTGAGATTACCGACAGCCGCATCGAGGAACGCAGGATGCAGACACAAGTGAGCGTCGAGAAAATTACAGCATCACAGATACAGCAGATGCCCTCTATTGGCGGACAAGCCGACATCGCGCAGTATATGCAGGTGCTGCCCGGCGTGAGCTCGACCGGCGACCAGGGAGGCCAGCTCTACATCCGCGGCGGTTCGATGATTCAGAACCTCTGCCTGCTCGACGGAATGATTGTCTACAATCCCTTCCACTCGATAGGTCTCTACTCCATCTTCGAGACCGACGTCATCCTCAACGCCGACATCTATACCGGCGGCTTCGGTGCCGAATATGGTGGGAGACTCAGTTCGGTGATGGACATCACAACCCGCGACGGTAACAAACGCCGCCATACGGGCAAAGTGGGTCTTAATACCTTCGGCGCAAGCCTCATCCTCGAAGGCCCGCTGAAGAAGGAAAGCGACAACTCGAAGACCACCATCACCTACCTGCTTACCGCAAAGAACTCCTACCTCTCGAAGACATCCGAGATACTCTACCCCTACATCGAAGGCGGCCTTCCGTTCGATTTCCTCGATATCTACGGCAAACTCACCCTCAATTCGGGCGCCGGAAGCAAAGCCAGCTTCTTCGGTTTCCGCTTCGACGACCAGGTGCTCGGTTACCAGGCGATAGCCGACTACCATTGGCAGAACTACGGTCTCGGTACCAACTTCACCCTCGTTACCGGCTCGACCGCCAACCTCGACGGCTCGCTGGCCTACTCCAACTACGCAATCACCCTCGACGATGGCTCAGGAGCCGACAAATACAGCCGTATCGGCGGCTTCAACGCCACAATGCAAATCACCAACTTCATCGGTACCAACCGCCTGAAATATGGTATAAGCATGGAAGGCTACTCCACCGACTACCATTTCATCAACCAATACAATCAGGCGACTGAGCAATCTGTACCAACCACCAACCTCTCGGTATTCGCCACCTATAAGTGGGCTTCCGACAAACTGCTCATCGATCCAGGCCTGAGGTTGGTCTACTATGCCTCGTTGCGCACTTTTTGTCCCGAACCGCGTCTTGCTGTGAAATACAACATGCGCGACAACTTCCGCCTGAAATTTGCCGGCGGCCTCTATAGCCAAGTGTTCCTCGATGCCCGTTCGGACAACGATATCGTCAACCTCTTCACCGGCTTCCTTACCGGCATAGCCGCACTCAACGTACCTCGCACCTTCTTGGGAGACAAAGTGGAAACCTGCGTACAGAAGGCCAAGCACCTTGTTGTCGGCGCGGAATACGACCTTACCGAACATATCACCCTCAATGCCGAGTTCTATTTCAAGCATTTCGACCAGTTGCTCAACGCCAACCGCAACAATATGTACGACGACGGCGACCCGACCTACACACAGGATACCAGCCGCTATTGGGTGTCGGAATACCTGATGAAAGACTATATTTTCGAGAAAGGTTTCGCCACCGGCTTCGACTTCAGCGCCTGCATCGACCTTGAGCGGCTCTACCTTTGGGCCACCTACTCGCTCGGTTATGTGGAGCGCATCGGCCAGAAGACCGATACCCCAATTACCGATGAGTCCTATTCGTACAACCCCCACTACGACCGTCGCCATACTGTGAACATACTGGCCACCTACGCCCTCGGCGACGAACGGGAGTGGGAAGTCAGCGGCCGTTGGAGCTACGGTAGCGGATACCCCTTCACCCAAACCCAAGGTATCTACCAGATACTTCCCTTCTCGGGCGGCATCGCTACCGACTATAGTCGCGAGAACGGCGATTTCAGCATCCACTACGCCGACCTCTACAAGGGGCGCCTTCCCGACTATCACCGACTCGACTTGGGTTTAAAGCGCAAATTCTCCATCGGCAAACGCTCGCTGCTCGAAGTCAACCTGAGCGTTACCAACGTCTACAGCCGCCAGAATATCTTCTACTTCAACCGCGCCACCTTCGAGCGCGTGAACCAACTGCCCATCCTAGCCTGCCTCGGGGCGACATTCACCTTCTAAAAAACTCATGGAAAAAGTCTACATAGAAAGCTACGGATGCCAAATGAACTTCGCCGACAGCGAGGTGGTGGGAGCTATACTCACCTCCGCTGGGCATAGTATCACTACCGATATCGACCAAGCTTCATTCATCCTTATAAACACCTGCGCAATCCGCGACAACGCCGAACAGCGAGTTCGTCACCGTGTGCGCGAGTTGCGCGCTATGCAGAACCGTCGGCACAACCTGCGCATAGGCATTCTCGGATGTATGGCCGAACGGCTCCAACACCAGCTTATGGCTGAGGAGGACAACCTCTCGCTTGTGTGCGGTCCCGATGCCTACCGCCGCCTTCCCGAACTAATCGAGCAAGTGCGAAGCGGTAAACAAGCCTCGGAAGTGGAGCTGAGCACCACCGAAACCTATGCCGACATCGAGCCGGTACGCCTCGGAAGCAACGGTATCTCGGCCTTTATCAGCATCATGCGCGGCTGCCAAAACTATTGTTCCTACTGCGTGGTGCCCTATACCCGCGGCCGTGAACGCAGTCGCGACCCCAAGACCATAGTGGATGAAGCCCGTTCGCTCTTCGACAAGGGCTACCGCGAAGTAACCCTTCTTGGGCAGAATGTCAATAGTTACAACTGGCCCGATGTAGGTTTCCCCGAACTGATGGATATGGTCGCCGCAATTGATCCGCAACTGCGCGTAAGGTTTGCCACCTCACACCCCAAGGACCTAAGCGACCGCCTACTCGAAGTGATGGCTTCTCACCCCAATATCTGCCGCTGCATTCACCTGCCCGTACAGAGCGGAAGCAACCGTATGCTGCAGTTGATGAACCGCAAATACACCGTCGAATGGTATCTCGACCGCGTCGATTCCATCCGTCGCCACATGTCCGACTGCTCCATAACCACCGACGTTATCGCCGGATTCAGCGGCGAAACCCTTGAGGACCATCAGGCAACCCTCGACCTCTTCCGCCGCGTGCGTTACGACTACGCCTATATGTTCAAGTATTCCGAGCGGGAAGGCACCTATGCTTCGCGCCACCTGCCCGACGATATCCCCGACGATGAGAAGACCCGCCGACTGAACGAGATTATAACCCTCCAAGGTCAGATAGCCCTTGAGAACAACCAAAACGAGATAGGCAAAGAATACGAAGTGCTGGTGGAAGGCGAGAGCCACCGAAGTCGCGAACAACTTTTCGGACGCAACAGCCAGAACAAAGTGATAGTGTTCGACCGCCGCGACGCCCAACCCGGTACCTACCGCCGCGTGAGGGTGAACAGCTGTACCGCCGCAACCCTGCTCGGCGAATTAATTTGAGAAATAAAGAACTAGATATGAAAAAAGAATCAATCCTCAAACGTCATCCCTGGATGCTGCATGTGCTCGTCATGATTGGCATTTCAATCGTGATACTCGTGCTGGTGTTCCTTTTCATCAAGATATATGCCCGCCAAGGGAAGGAGTATGTGCTGCCCGATGTGGTAGGCAGCAACATCGCCGAACTCAAGGCCGACAACCCGCTGTCGCTCGATATCGTGGTGATGGATTCCATCTTCCGGCCCAACACGGAAGGCGGCCTTATCCTGACCCAGGACCCCAAAGCAGGCACCGCCGTGAAGAAAGGGCGCAAGGTCTACATCACCATCACCGCCTTCAACCCCGAAGATGCCGTGTTCCCCGAACTGGCAGGCCTCACCGTTCGTCAGGCTGTGTCCGAGCTCAAAGGCTGCGGTTTGGAAGTTGGCCAGCTGAAATTCGTAGAAGACCCCTATAAGAACACCATCATCGACCATACCTGCAAGGGCAAGACCGTCTATGCAGGCCAGCAGATTGAGCGCGGTTCGGTAATCGACCTCGTGGTTGGACTGGGCGACAGCACTGGTTCGAGCGTGGTGCCTTTCGTCATCGGCAAGAACGCAGAAATGGCCCATCGCGACATCATCTCCGCCTCGCTCAACGTAGGCAAGGAACACTTCCGCGGCGTGAAGAACCGCCTCACGGCTGTGGTATACAAGCAGGAACCCGACTACACCGGAGTGTCGCACTACCGCTACGGTACCTCTATCGAACTATGGTATATCGACGCAGAGGACACAGATATCGACAAGATGGTGCGCGAGTTCAAGGTCGACTCGTCGAAAATTGAAGACCCTAACGCTATCGACGACGGCCGTCCCACCCCCGAAGAGATTGAAAACAGCGACAGATGGACTTGGTAAAACATAAACTGGCCTTCCTCGTACTTGCAGCAACGCTGCTGGGCGGCAATCTGACCGCGCAGGAGGTGCTATTGCCGCTGCAACACACGGCATCGGTTCCGATACCGAAAACAACTACCGACAGCGCTGTGCTGCTACCATTCTTCGACGATTTCTCGCAACCGACCGACCGTCTGCAATCCACGCTTTGGGAACCCTGCGGTGCCACAGTAGGCACCGGCTACGGAGAACTGCCTCCTACCATAGGAATGGCCACCCTCGATGCTATAGATGCCGACGGCAACCTCTATTCGCAAGCCACCACCTCCACATTCCCAGCCGACACACTCCTTTCACGCCCCATACGGCTCGACTCGCTCAAGCCCGCCGATTCGCTGGTGTTGAGCTTCTTCTACCTCCCCGGAGGCGGATACGGTAACCTCTGGGAGCGAGTGGGCGACACTCCCGACCCTGCCGACTCACTCTACCTCGACCTCTACAATCCGGCCGATTCCGAGTGGCATACTGTATGGAGCCGCGGTGGAATAAGCGTCGACACCCTAATGGCACAAACCGGGAAAACCTGGCAGTATGTGGCTATATCAATTAACGACAGACAGTATTTCGACTCCTCGTTCCGCTTCCGTTTCCGCAACCACGCCAGTCTCGATGCCACCTCGAAGCGCGGTATGAAAGGCAATTGCGACCAATGGAACATCGACTACCTGCTGCTCGACACCGCGCGCAGCGTTCTCGCCGCCCCATCGTGGCGTGATGTAGCCTTCGCCGCTGATGCACCGTCGCTCCTTTCCGCCTACCAAGCGATGCCGGCACGTCAGTTCCGCACGTCCGATATGGCCCAGAATATCGAAATCACCATCGCTAACCTCTACAATTCAGAGTTGGCCACACAATACGCCTACTTTATCCTCGACGAACAGGGAGACACCGTCCACCGCTACGACGGCGGCTTCGAGAACGCTCCCGCCTCCGGTTATCAGACCGCTGCAGCCCATACCCGTCCGCCTGTAGCCTACGCATTTCCAGAAAGCGACGTGCAACATACCTACGATATCTTACACGTGGTACGCGAAGGTGCCTATGGCGACAGCCGCCAGCAGAACGATACCGTCCGCTTCAGCCAGCTGTTTGCTGACTACTACGCCTACGACGACGGCGCACCCGAGAACGGCTACGGACTTACCTCAACCGCTTCACGAGTCTACCTCGCCTACCGTTTCGACCTCAACCAAGAGGATACCCTAAGCGCCATCGACCTCTATTTCAACCGCACCAAAGATGGTGAGAACGAGAACGTAATGTTCTACCTCACCGTGTGGCAGGCGGGCGAAGACGGCCGACCAGGCGAAGTGCTCTACCGCGATACCGAACGCCGTCGTCCCCTCTTCGGCGGAATGAACCTCTTACAACGCTACGCGCTGGAGCAACCGACGGTTGTCGGCGGCAGCATCTTCGTGGGCTTCGAGCAGGTGGGCAACGACTTTATCAACCTAGGTTTCGACCGCAACCACCAAAGTGCCAACCGCATCTGGTACCTCACCTCCACCGAGTGGCAACAGAGCATCCTGCGTGGCTCGCTTATGATGCGCCCCGTATTCGGCTCGGCCGCAGTAACTGCAATCGACCGACCGCTCTTAACTGCCGACTCTCCCCGCCTCTACCCCAACCCGACCACCGATATGGTGCAAATTTCCGGCATACCAGAAGGCTCACGCATCGAACTATACAACACCTATGGCCAGCTGGCACTATCAACTACCAACCACCAACTATCAACTACCAACTACCAACTACCCACCGGCTTCTATCTCGTCCGCATCATGGCCCCCGACGGCTCCACTTTCACCACCAAACTCATAATCAAACGCTAACTATGGCAGAAGAAGAACTCGACGAACTGGAACAGGGGCAGGAACTATATGAGCACCACCGCATAACCGTCGACCGCGGGCAGGAGATGCTCCGCATCGACAAATACCTCCAGGGGCACCTATCAAACGTTTCGCGCACCAAGATACAAGCCGCCGTAAAAGCCGACTGCATCACGGTGAACGACCATCCGGTGAAGGCCAACTACCGGGTGAAGCCTCTAGACGTAATCAGCGTCCTGCTACCCGAACCACCGCACGAATTCGAGCTTATCCCCGAGGATATCGACTTCCCCGTCGTCTACGAGGACGACGACGTGCTGGTGGTCGACAAGCCTGCCGGATTGGTGGTGCATCCCGGAGTCGGAAACTGGACAGGCACGCTGGTCAACGGATTGCTCTTCCGTGGGCTACCTCCGCTGCTCGTCCACCGCATCGACAAAGACACTTCGGGCCTTATCGTAGTGGCCAAAAACGAGGATGCACAAGCGGTACTCGCGCGCCAGTTCTTCCTACACACCATCGAACGGCGCTACCTGGCATTGGTTTGGGGCGATTTCGACGAAGATTCAGGCACCATCGTAGACAACCTCGCCCGCTCGCCCAAAGACCGCCGCATTATGGCCGTCTGCGACGACGAGCACGGAAAGAACGCAATCACCCATTGGCGTGTTGTGGAGCGTTTCGGATATGTCACCCTCGTCGAATGCCAACTCGAAACCGGACGCACCCACCAGATTCGCGCCCACATGCGCCATATCGGCCATCCGCTCTTCAACGACGCCTCCTACGGCGGCGACGCCATTCTCAAAGGCACCACCTTCTCGCGCTACCGCCAGTTTGTCGAAAATTGCTTCGAGGTACTTCCCCGTCAGGCACTCCACGCCCGCATCCTCGGATTCGAGCACCCCACAACAGGAAAGCATCTCCATTTCGAGAGCCCTCTGCCCCCGGATTTCGAAGGTTGCATCGACCGCTGGCGTCGCTACACCAGCGTTAAAAGCTGAATACCACACGCGGTTTACTACTATAAAAGTCCGTATAAACTCCGACATTTCAACGATAGTTCAACGATACATCAACGATAGTTCGACGATAATATATCGTTGAACTATTGTAAAGTATTCGTCGTACTGCCGGACTTGATACGGTCCTATAGCGATGCACGCGCTAGCATTAAAAGCTGGTCGCCGAAAATTATTTGGGAACTAACTACTGGTATACCGGTATACCGTTCGCCAATTCATCGGCCACATTGAGCACGCAACACATGTGTAGTAGAAGGCGTCAGGCGGAAACGGTTGTCGATGCGGAGACCGATGACCCATAGCGGGCGGTCGTCGGCATCGACGAGGAGGTACACCTGACGGCGTTCGATAAGCGAGAGGCCGCAATCCTTCAAGAAATCGCTCACAAGGCGACTTCCGTCCATCCCCAACGGGCAGAAACGGTCGCCCTCACGCCAAAGTCGCACAGCGAGCGGCTGATGCGGCAAATCGGCATCAAAGTTTTCTGAAAGTTGGTTGTTTGTAGTTTGTAGTTTACCGTTTGCAGTATTGAATTCCAGCGAGGGGGCGATGGGCTCGGAGATGTGAGCTATAAGCAGGTTGCCGCGATGGAGCTCGGCCACATGGGTCGGCGAGAGGAACTGCCGTCCGGTATGCCCCAAGGCGATCGTCTGGAGGATATCGTCGACCGTCGGAGCATTGAACCCATAGGGTTTCAGCAGCTCGAAAAGCAGAGTGCGCTGAGGGTCGAGCGATTGGATTTCTTCAACAGAAATGGCTTGAATGGACACTTGCATGGTGGCAAGTCTCGATTGATATGGTTGCACCAAGCGGCCACGCAGGTCGGCTACATAAGCGTCGAACACCTTGCCAGCATCAGTCAGACGCTCGATATTGGCTTCCATCGTAGCGTCGACCGAAGGATATAGCTCGCGCAGCAGCGGCATCAACTGCAGGCGAATGCGGTTGCGACGGGCGTCGAGTTCAGCATTGGTGCTGTCTTCGACATATTCAAGACCGCGCTCGGCGATATACTCGTCAATCTCGACCCTCGAAAAGCACAGCAAAGGACGCACGACCGTCATAGTGCCGAGCGAAGAAATAGGGCGGATTCCGTGCAGGCCGGCGATACCGGTTCCCCGGAAAAGGTTGAGGAAGAAAGTCTCGATAGAATCGTCGCGATGATGGGCAGTAGCCAAGCAGCAGAAGCCTTTCTCGTCGCAAAGGCGGGCGAACCAGGAGTAGCGCAGTTCGCGTGCCGCCTCCTCGACAGAGAGTCCGTGGGCGGCAGCATGGGCTGTAGTGTCGAAATCTACGGTAAAGAACCTTACCGACAAGCGGTCGGCCATCTGCTGCACAAAGCGCTGGTCGCGGTCGCACTCACCCGGACGCAGGTGGAAATTGCAATGGGCGATAGCGAACGGAATACCACAGCGGTGCAGCAGGTCGGCAAGGACCACCGAATCGCGCCCCCCGCTAACGGCAAGCAGCACCTCTCCCCCATCAGGGAAGAAGTGCTGCTTGTCGATATATTGCCTGAAACGCTCAAGCATAGGGCCTAGCGGACAACCATCTTGCGCATCTGGCGCACGCCGTCGACCTCGATACCATAGTAGTAGACACCCGTGGTGTACCTCTCCATATCGAGCGTGATGCTATTGCTTCCGGCGGGGAAGTAGCCCTTCTCGGTGAGCACGATATGGCCAAGGGCATCCATCACGAAGAACGTAACGTTCGACGCATTAGGCAGGGTGAACGGAATGGTGGTCTGACCTGAGAACGGGTTGGGGAAGTTCTGGTCGAGCACCAGCGAACCTGCGCCCACTTCGGGCACACCCTCGATATAGTTCATCACACGCACAACCGATGTCTGGTTGTTGGTAGTGTCGGCATCGGAGGCATAGGTAAGAGTTCCGCTACCGGCATAGTGGCGCATCTGATCCTTCGGTATGGTGCGGTTGAGCTCAACCAAAGCCGTCTGCATCGGTTCGATACGCTGCGCGACATTGCGCGAGAGCTCGTTACCGTTGATTGTAGCCTTGAGGCGTATCGTACGGTCGAATGCGATATTACCGCGGTTGCGCACTCGGAAGAAAGTGCGGCAATCAGGACCGGCGTTCTCCTCGACCACAAGCTCTACCGCCTCAAGGTCGACAAACTTCGACACAAGGAGGTTGGTGGTATCGTTCGAACGGTCGTTATCGTCTTCAACATAGACGTAAGCCGACACGTGGTCGTAAGGAGCCGAACGACCGGTAAGCGTGGAGTCGAAGAGGAAGTAGCCTGTTGTAAGGGCGGGTATTGGCAATTCAGAGCTGTAGAACGACCGGTACATCGTGTTGGTGTCGTTATCAATCCAGAAGCCCACCTCGAAGCCATTGGCACCGCGTGCACCGCGGTTATCGATGATGAGAGCCACCTTGATGTTTGTACGCTGGTCGGAGTCGACGATAATCGACTGGGCCGCAAGGTCGGTAATCGACGATATGCCATCAAACCTCTTGTTGATAGTGTCGTTGTAGATATACTCGTTGTTATCACACTTCACGATACCCACCAACCGCATCATACCCATCGAGGCTAGGAAGTGTTCCTGGAAGGTGTAGTTGAACGACTCGGTTGACTGCAACGGTCGTCCAAGCACCTCGTTGAAGTCGACACTCTCGGTTACGCGGAAGTCGTCGTTGACGATATAGGTAAGCGTGGCGGCATCGATTGTATTGAGGCCGAAGTTGCGGATACGCATTGTTACAACGCAGGTGGAGTCGCCAGCAATCACACGGTCGAGCGGCTGGAGGAATTCCTCTGCGCTGATATCGTCGTCGAGCGGCGAGAGGACAAACTGCTGCACCGCAGTATCGTTATCGTTATAGATATCCGTCGGCCAAATGGTGAAGGCCTGAATCTGGAACGTGTCGGGGAAGTCGCTTGTGATGACGAACGGCGAAGTGAAGAGGAATGTGTCGGTTTCACCGGGAGCGATTAGATGATCGTAGGTAGAAATTCTGGCGAGTGTGGTACCATAGTAGGTGTAACCCAACTGCTGACTACGACAGGTATCGTAACCGAAATTCTTGACCACCACCTTGGGATAGATTGTCTGTCCATACTTGGGGTGAGTAGGCTCGGTGATTGCAATAACTCCAATATCGGCAGCGCGTTGGGCTCGACCGATACGGAAGTCGTCGACAGCACAGCCTTCACCATAGGAGGAAGTGGCATTCTGTCCGATAGGCGTGGTGTAGACGAAGCGGAACTGCAACTTCTCGTTGAAGTTACCTCTAACAAGCGAGGTGCTGCACCAATAGCGGTTGTAAGCATCACCAGCCGACGAACCGTCGAACGAAAGGTCGTCGACATTGGTGTACCAGTTGTTGCCGACCAACATCGAGTCGTGGGTGAGGTTGGACCAATGGTTCTCGAAGTCGTAGTACTCGATACGAAGGTTACTTCCGCCGGCGAGGTTGCGCAACAAGCGGAACGAGAGCGTATCGGAACGTATCTGTGCGATATCGATAATCGGGCTATAGAGGTAACTCACATTACCACGAATACCGGTAGTAATAGTCGAGTTCAGGTCGGTAACCCATGCATTGGGCTCGGAGAAAGCTGCAGTAATATGGCTCTTAGCCGGAGTACCCAACTGCCAGTAGTTGCGACTATAGTTGTTGTAACCAACAGGCGCGTACCAATAGTTGAGCGAGTCGAAATCGTCATTCACACGGATATACACAGTATGGAATCGGTGGTACTCGAACGAAAGGGTATTGTTCGACTCAATGGTGTCGCCTTCAAGCGTGTGCCATACGGTGAGCTGGGTAGTACCAATCGGGAAGTAGTGCATCGGGAGGGTAATAATAGTGGTTGTACCGCCCATCAAGGGTGAGTTACCGCGCCACTGGAAGCTGCCTATCGAGGTTGAGTCGATAGAATCGGAGATGAAGTTGTAGTACACCGTAAACTGGGTAACCGGCTGCGTGCCCTTGTTGGCCACACGGAACGAGACCTCCAATGTGTCGTGATCACGGATAAGATAGCTACGGGGACTCACAATCTGGGTGAAAGCAATATCGATTGCGGGAGGTTCGGGTTCGACATAAACCAGGAAGTCAATCACGTGGCCAGCAATATCCGACATTGTCGGCGAAGGAGTGGCCTCATAGGCGCATGTTACCAAACGCATCTTCATGTAGCCATAAGAAGCTCTAGCCGGAATGGTAACTGCCGTTTTATGGACATCGTTGGTAACAGCGACATACTCTGAGACTATAGCCTCGTTGTCGTCGAAGGTTCCCGAACGGTCGTAGTCAATCCATGCCGACACCTTACCACGGTCGCGTACGTTGGGTTCGTCCGACTTAACTATAGTATAGAGTAGCGTATCGGTCATTCCGCGACGAATTCTCAACACCGGATATTCCGGATTGGGATATGCACCGAGATTGGTATAGAAACGTCCCAACGGCGGCATATCGAAATCAATCTCGTTGAACGAAATGCGGGTGAAGACATAGCCGTTGGAGGTTATCGCGGTAGGCTCATAGTAGCTGTTACCCAAAGTACGGAAACCATAGTCGAGCGAAGTGTTGTTGGCGGCCGACGGACGCAACTGCTCGGCATAACGGATGGTGTCGTTTCGGCGAGTCTCGTCAGAGGCGAGATCGACCCATGCACGCAACTGGTAGTTGGCGGCTTGAAGGGCCGAAGTGAATTGTATCAGACTGTCGAAAGTGAATTCGATGGTTTGTCCTGGGGCTATCGGACCCGGAATAGTATCGTAAACCGTCATCAGAGGCGCAGTGTTGTTTCCGCGACGCACCTGATAAACTGCGGGAATACTGCTCTGAGTAGCGGTACCGTAGTTGGCCACACGAACACGCACCGTATCGTTCTCCATATACACGCGGGAACCAAGCGGCGCAAGCACCTCTTCGATAGCCATATCGTTGACCTTGCGGTTGTCCACATAGACATGTACCTCGGAGAAGTTGCTCGGACAGTTCTTGTCGCTGAAGCACTGCAGGTAGTAGGTCGAGTCGTGGAAGTATTGCGGAGTAGTGCTCCACTTGCAGGAGTTGGCATAGTTGTTCACGCTGTAGAAGGGAGATGCCGTTGAATCACGATGCCACTTAATCGGGCGTCCGGCCAAGTTGGCAGCCGCATGATTGCTGTGCTGCTCGGCGCGCACCTCGCCCCATGTACCATAGGCCAAAGTGGTATCGAAGCCATGCGGCGGATCGGGAGTATACCACGAATCGACCTGCGGCGAAGAACTTGACGGATTCTTCGTCGAGTCGTTGCTCAGCGTTACATCGTACTGATAGCGGCACCAACCGTTCACACGCACCTTGATATTGAGTGCGGTGTCGGTCGGATAGAGGTTAGCCAAGCTGTCGAACGTAAAGTCGCGGCTTGCATTTCTAGCCAGCGGCGAAGTAAACTCGTGGTATTCGCGCACCGTATCGGGCATTGTGGCGAACTGCAGCTGATTGGCATTGAAGTTATTGTTCTGAATCGAGGTATAACCCTGAGCATGATAGCCCATCTCGAACGTTACGCCGGTGGGGATAGCCTTGAAGCCAACATTCTTTACTGTGATAGAAATCTGGGAATGTTGCAGCGAGCAGCCCGAAGGCACAGTCAAGCGAACTGCCTCAAGATTATAAGCAGGTGCCAAGTAGCAAGCAGCATCCATGTGGTTGTCCGTTGTGTCGTCATCAATGCTATTCATTATCAGCACAACTCGCACAAGTTGGGTGTCGATAATACCGAGTATAGTGGGCATAAACACCGAGTCGGTCTTCATTTGACCCGATGCAAAGGTTCCAAGATTCCTGATCTCTGAACATATTTCTGCTTCATGTCCAACGACGTAAGCATACCATCTGACATTGGTCTCAGTAGCATTACCATTGTTATAGAACGTGGCCTTTACCAACATTGTGTCGCTCTCGACGTTGTTGGGGGTGTTGGTATTAACAGGCATAACCGGTTCGATGATTCGCACCACCGACATATTGTGGTTTTCACGTTCCATCTCATGTGCGCCGATAGTCGGAGCAGGCATCTGGCTACGGATGGTGCCGTCGATATCGTCAACAACATCTGTATTGTACTGGGCACGCGACACGAAGTTGGTCATCAGCAGATGCAGGTCGTTGTCTGCAGCGAAATAGGGTTCTTCGTCGAGCGAGCTACCGTCGCGGTTGGCAGCCGTCTGCAGTTCAGAGAGGTCTGCTCGATCACTACCGCCCCAGTAGGCAAACTTCTCACCTCCGGCGAAGTAAGCATTGTAGTCGCTAGCCGAGATATTAGCACCAGAAGCAACATGATAGGCATAGGCTTTACTGTAGTTGGAGAAGATATTGTTCATCACCTGCAAGTGATGAGTGTTAGCGGTGCTTGCAAAGGCTTTCGACTTCGTTGCCTCGTTCGCACCAGCATATACACGCACCGAGTTGTAGTAGACGTTTATGTACGAGCTTGTACCGTCGATATAGATACCGGCCGGGTCAACACCAGAAGTACCGTTACTGGAAGCACTAATCATATTGTTGACCACAAAGGCCCACTGCTG
>JAEEGL013260925.1_pt1 | contig 14837 bp, 10 predicted proteins | sample 9134231 | NCBI WGS metagenome assembly JAEEGL01 (sample SAMN16246548, study PRJNA631951) | gut metagenome | biome: gut microbiome; feature: rumen; material: fiber-attached | host: Bos | place: Iran: Karaj | collected 2018-10 | reverse complement strand
TCCACCTTGTTCACGTTCTGACCGCCAGCGCCGCTCGAGCGGAAGGTGTCCCACTTGATTTCGCCCTCGTTAATCTGCACGTCGAACTCGTCGGCCTCGGGCAGCACTGCCACAGTTGCCGCCGACGTGTGGACGCGGCCCTGCGTCTCGGTCACGGGCACACGCTGCACGCGATGCACTCCCGACTCGTATTTCAATGTTCCATAAACACTTGCGCCAGTCACGCGGGCCACAATCTCCTTGTAGCCGCCGCTTGCTCCCTCGCTGCAACTCGACACTTCAATCTTCCAGCCTTTCGACTCGCAGTATTTTGTGTACATACGGAAAAGGTCGCCGGCAAACAGCGCGGCCTCGTCGCCGCCCGTTCCGCCACGGATTTCGAGAATGGCGTTCTTGTCGTCCTCGGGGTCCGACGGCAAAAGCAGAAGTTTGATTTCCTCCTCCATTGGCGCAACCTTCGGCTCGTTCTCGTCGAGTTCCATTTTGGCCATTTCGCGCATCTCCTCGTCCTTTTCGGTGTTAAGGATGTTGCGGGCTTCCTCAATATTGGAAATCAGCGTTTTGTATTTCTTGTAAACCTCAACAATCGGCTCAAGGTGCTTGTACTCCTTGTTGAGTTTCACAAACCGCTTCACGTCGGCAATAACCTCAGGGTCAGTTATTTGCTGTGCCGTCTCCTCGAATCGGATTTTTATTGCTTCAAGTTTTTCGAGTAGTGTGTTCATATACTGATTTATTGATTAACAGATTAATTGAGTGATTGAAAGTTTCCAAACACTCTGTTTTGCAAAATTTCGGCAAAAATAAGAATAAAATTGTTGTTGTCGGCTAAAGATGAATTGCATGCCGAAAGTGCAAAAATCCAATTCATGACGCGGAACCGACAAAACTCACATCGGGTCCACATTGGCCACCACCTGTACATTCTTGAATTGCGGAATGGCAAGGAAATTGTCGATTGCCGACTGAATGTTGTTTTTGATTTGTGTGGTGTCGGTCTTGCTCAATTTTATCAGAATATTAACCAGATAGAGGTTCTGAATCCGATTGATGGGAGGCACTGTCGGGCCGAGAGCAACCAGTCCGCTTATCTTGCTGATTTGCCCGAAAAGATGGCTGGCACCGTCGTTCACCACTTGGCGGTCGCGGTGCTTGAGGGTTATCTGCACAAGGCGGCTCACGGGCGGGTAGAAGAAATTCTCGCGCTCCGCCATCTGGCTTTCGTACATGGCCTCGTAGTCGTTCGTAACCACCTGACGGACAATCACATTCTCGGGGTTGGCCGTTTGAATTAGCACTTTTCCCACCTTGTCTTTACGTCCTGCGCGGCCGCTCACCTGCGCCATCAGTTGGAAACTGCGCTCGTAGGCGCGGAAATCGGGGAAGCCGAGCATGTTGTCGGCGTTGAGAATGCCCACAATGCTGACATTGTCGAAATCGAGCCCTTTCGAGACCATCTGCGTGCCAATCAGAATGTTGATGTGGCGCTCCTGAAAATCGCGGATGATGTTCTCGCTGCCGTGCTTGCAGCGTGTGGTGTCGGTGTCGAGGCGGGCGATGTTGGCCTGCGGAAAAATCTTTTTCAACTCATCCTCAATGCGTTCGGTGCCGAATCCAGCCAGCCGCATGGTGTTTTGGTGGCAGTGGTCGCACGAGTTGGCAACGCTCACCGTGTAGCCGCAGTAGTGGCACACCAACTTGTTGATACTCTTGTGGTAAGTGAGACTCACATCGCAGTGCTTGCACTTTGGAATGTAGCCGCACTCGGTGCACTCCAGAAATGGGCTGTAGCCGCGGCGGTTTTGGAACAGAATCACCTGCTCGTCTTTTTCAAGTGCCTCGTTGACCGAGCCGAGCAGCGTCTGGCTGAAGCACTGTGTCATCAGCCTTTTCTTGCGGGCCTTGAGCGTGTCAACAATCTCTATTTCAGGCAGAATGGCCGAGCCGTGCCTGTGCGTCAACTTCACAAGTCCGTAGCGGCCGAGGCTGGCGTTGTAGTAACTCTCGAGCGACGGCGTGGCCGAGCCCAGCAGAATTTTGGCCTTGTGCTGGATGCCCAAAACCACGGCCAGGTCGCGGGCATTGTAGCGCGGCGACGGGTCGAACTGCTTGTAACTGTTCTCGTGCTCCTCGTCAACAATAATCAGCCCTAAATTGCTGAAAGGCAAAAAGATTGATGAGCGGACGCCAAGCACAATCTGATAGGGATTGTCGTCGGCGAGCATCTTTTTCCAAAGTTCGGCGCGCTCGGTTGACGAGTATTTTGAATGATAAACGCCCACCTTGTTGCCGAAAAACCGCTTCAATCGCTCCACAATCTGCGTTGTGAGTGCAATCTCGGGCAACAGGTAAAGCACGGTCTGCCCAGCCTCTAAAGTTTTGTTTATGAGGTTGATATAGATTTCGGTTTTTCCGCTGCCAGTCACGCCGTGCAGAAGCACCGTCTGCTTGGTCTCAAACTCGTGGTTGATGCTGTCGAGAGCCTCCTGCTGATAGGGGTTGAGGCTGTTGGGGGCGGCCGTTTCGCTTTCGGTTTGCTGCGGCAGATTGTCCTCATCGTCCATCTCCAGAAAACCCTTGTCAACAAGCGAGCGCACAACCGTCGGCGTTGCGGGCACACGTTCGAGCAGCACTTTCATCAGCACGGTCTTGCCCGAATAAGCCTCATCGCCCAGAAAATCGGCAATCCAGCGGAGCGTGTTGCACTGTTTCTCGGAACGCGCCAGCAGGGCAAGCGTGCGGTTAAGTGTCTCTGCATCAGCAATTCGGTTCGAAAAACGGATGACTTTTTGACGCCTTTGGCGCGGCTGCTCGCGCATCTCCTCGGTGATGATGGCAAACTGCTTCTCTACCAAATTCTTAACAACGGTCAGAATCGATTTCACGCCCGTCGTTTTCTCCAACTCCTCAATGCTGGCCGATTCGGCTTTGAGCAGCGCCGAATAGACCGCGCACTCGTCGGGTGGCAAAGTGCTTGCATCGGCCTCGCTCTCGTGCAGCGGCAGCACCCGCGACTCGCTGTCGGGCCGCAGACTCACTGGAACGGCGGCCTTGTAGACATCGCCAAGCGGGCACATGTAGTAGTTCGATGTCCACGTCCAAAGTTCGAGTTGCTTCGGGGTGACAATCGGTTTTGGGTTGGCAATGGAGAGTATCGATTTTATTCTGAAGCCCTCGGGCGGAGTTTCGGTCAGGCTGAAGATGATGCCCGTGTAGAGCCGCCGCGCACCAAACTGCACCACAACGCTCAGCCCAACCTGCACCTGACTCACCATGGAGATGGGAATCTCGTAGGTGAATGTCCCTTTGACGGGGACTGGAAGGATAATCTCTGCAAAAATCGCGCGCTCGGCCATTGTGTTTCTGTTTGTCCGCAATTTTATAATTAGTTGCCCGCTTGCACAAGAAAATAATGCCGCTGTTGATTTTTTTTGCCGTGCCTTGCCGTCGGTCAGCAGGCGGAGACCGACGTTTGGGTAAATGCAATATTCTGAAACATAGATTTATGATTTATAACAATATGACATTGGTTATTTAAAGAAAAACATTCGGTCGGCTGCGGCGGAAAGCCATTTTATGAACAACCATAATTTAATAACTACGGCAAATGCAAGTGTCAAATACACAATTCTTTTCTTTTTTTGTACTTTCGTTTAATAAAACGCAATCTTTTCAGTATGGTCAGAAAAATATTTGTTGCCGCTTCGTTATGTCTAGCGGTTTTTGTTTCCGAGGCACAGGACAAATTGTTTAAAACATTGTTTCAGGCGGCTCAGGAGTCGATGCTCTATGAGGATTACGACGATGCTTTGAAAAAATACAAGCAGATTGAGACTCACAACTGGCTCAACGCCAATGTGGCCTTCGGCATCGGAATGTGCTACATGAATATGGAAAACCAGATTGAAAGCGCCATTCCCTATTTGGAGAAAGCGACAGCAAACACAAGCGCCACCTACAAAGAGAGCAACTACAAGGAGGAGGCAGCCCCCGAGGAGGCATGGTTCTATCTTGGCAAAGCCTACCGCCTGACCGAGCAATACACAAAAGCCATCGACGCATACCGTGAGTTCAAGGCGCGGCTGAACGCTACGGACCTCTACTATCAGGATTTCATCAACCTTCAGATTGAATCGTGCTCCAACGCACAGCGCATGAAGAGCAATCCAATCAACATCAATATTGAGAAGGCTCCGTTCGCGCTCGATGCCGAGTGCTATTATCCTGCTGTCTCGGGCGACGAGAAATCGGTTGTGTTCACCTCATATCAGAAGGTGCGCGACCCCTCAACGGGCGAGTCGGACTATTTTGAACTGATTTTCTATTCAACCCGCAAGGACGATGGCTCATGGAGCGAACCGCTCGACATCACTTACGACATCGCCTCCGACGGTAACTTCTCAACCGCCTCAATGTCGTACCACGGTGATATGATGATTCTCTACCGTGACGACTTTGGCAACGGCAACCTTTATTTTTCGACCTTGACCAACGGCAAATGGTCTGAAATTCAGAAATTTCCGAAGAACATCAACTCAAAATACAACGAGACTCACGGCTGCCTGTCGAAAGATGGCCGCATTCTGTTTTTTGTCAGCAATCGCCCTGGCGGACAGGGAGGAAAGGATATTTTCCGTTCGGTGATGGACAACAAGGGCAACTGGGGAACGCCCGTGCCACTGTCGTATGTCATCAACACTCCGTTCGATGAGGAGGCGGTGTTCATGGCTGGCGACGACATCACGATGTTCTTTGTGTCTGAGGCGCACGCCACAATGGGCGGATTCGACATTTTCAAGAGCACTGTCGATAACAATGGTAACTGGAGCGAGCCTCAGAATATCGGTTACCCGATTAACACGCCTTACGACGATGTGTTCTTCGCTCCTGTGGGCGATGGAAACGAGGGCTACATGGACCGCGTGCCCAACAGTGGCGGTATGAAGGAGATGTTCCGCATATCGTTGCCTTCGAGCAGCAAACCAACAAACACCTATGCTGCAGCGCCCGTTGAGCCAGAGCCTGTCTACACACCTGCGCCCGTGGCCGATGAGACACCCGCTTATCAGCCCGAGCCTGAACCAGCGCCTGCTTACACTCCAGAGCCAACCCCGACATATCCGTCGGAATACATTCTTAAAGGAACACTCACGCTGGAGGACAACAAGAGCCTCGACAACTCGTTCTACATCCACGTTTCCGACATAAGCGGGCAGGTGGTCGGCTCGTTGAGCCCCAACACCGCAACGGGCGAGTTTATGGCGAAACTCAAACCTGGCAGTTACAAGATTACCGCCTACGGCGACGGCTACGAAACGGCCGACAAGTACATATATATATCGGAGATGGAGATGAACCCGACGGTGGTGTCGTTCCTGTCGATGAAGCCGAAGGCCGTCAGCACGGGTGAGTACTACTCCATCAAGAGCATTCTGTTCGACGACAACAGTTCAACACTCAACCGCGACGCGCAGATTGAGGTTGAGCGCATTGCCGTGCTCATGCAGGCCAATCCCGATTTGAAACTCGAGGTTTCGGGCAACACCGACGACCTTGGTACCGACGATTACAATCAGCGCCTGTCGGTTATGCGTGCCCGCGCCGTTGTCAACTATCTGACAAAGAAAGGCATTGCTGAATCGCGCTTTGTGACTAAAGGCTTGGGCAAGAGCAATTTCATTGCCATCAACCAAAACGCCGACGGCAGCGACAATCCCGAGGGCCGCGCTCTGAACCGCCGTGTGGACATGATGGTCATCAACCCGACGCAGGCCAATGTTACGGTTGAGGGAATCTACGTGCCCGACGAGTTGAAATACAAACAGCAACTCACCTACACCATTTGGATTACCGAATCGTCGAAGCCGATTGCACCTGCCAAGTTCAGGAATATCAACAATGTTTGGATGTTTGAGACGGGCGGTAACTATATGTATACTGTCGGTCTGTTCAAGCACCAGGCCGAGGCTGTGAGCATGGTGGGCGAGATTGTGGATGCAGGATTTGCCGATGCCCGCGTCATCAACAGTTTGGAATACAACGAGTTGGTGCAAAAGAGCAGTAGTTTCTACAAACGCAAGATGGCCGACCCCGACGAGAACACCTACACCATTCAACTCATGGCTGTCAATCAGCCAGTTGGCAAGGGCCGCTTCCATGGGCTCTTCGATGTTGAGGAGAACCGCGGCGACGATGGTCTCTACCGCTACACTTGGGGCGAGTTCATTGGCAAGACATCGGCAAAGCAGGCGCTTGAGGATGCGCTGACCAAAGGCTTCACCGATGCGTTCATTGTGAATGTTGAAAAGTTCAAATAGCCCTCTGATGCTCGAAAACGACCAGATAGTTCTCCGCGCCGTTGAACCCGAGGACATCGACTTTCTCTACAATAGCGAGAACGACACGTCGGTTTGGCGCCACGGAATCACTCTTGTGCCGTATTCGAGGTTTGCCATCAAGCAGTATATATCTGACGCTCAAAACGATATCTATACCAACAAGCAGTTCAGGTTCGTCATCTGCCTGAAGCCCGACAGAAAACCCGTCGGCACTGCCGATTTGTTCGATTTCGACCCCTATCATCAGCGTGCATCGGTGGGGATAATGATTCATGGCAGCGAGAATCAACACCAGGGCTATGCCAGCCAGAGTCTGCAATTGCTGACTGATTATTGCTTCAGTTTTCTGCATCTTCATCAACTCCATTGCTCCATTGCCGCCGATAATGAGTCGAGCATAAGCCTCTTCACAAAGGCGGGATTTGTGCAGTGCGGCCGCCGTGCCCAATGGCTCAAAACCGCCGACGGATATGTTGATGAACTTGAGTTTCAGAAGATTAATGGGAATAACTAATACGATTTTTAGTTTCACACCTATTTATATACCCGTCTCCTGCCTTGCATTAGAAATTATATAATCCACAGCAATATGCTATTTGTAAATATTTGCGTATCAGTAATTTAATTCCGAATCGCGGTTAGAATTGAAAAAAATGTTATTTTTTTAACGCCAGATGTTGCACGAAAAGTATTTTGGCGTACATTTGCAACCGCAAACGCGAGAATAGCTCAGTTGGTAGAGCACGACCTTGCCAAGGTCGGGGTCGCGGGTTCGAGTCCCGTTTCTCGCTCTTTTTTTTTTGTTCTAGTCTAAGGTTGCCCTGATGGCGGAATTGGTAGACGCGCCGGACTTAAAATCCTGTGTCCAGTAATGGACGTGCCGGTTCGATCCCGGCTCCGGGTACAAGCATTCGAAACCCTTTGTTAAAGATTACAAAGGGTTTTGTTTTTAAAGGCACTACCTCAACGAAAGCACTTTTCACAATTCTTTATTCTTTTCTACTTGTAAAACCCTTCAAACGCGCCAAACACAGGCATCAGCGAAGCCTGATTCTGAACCATTTTCACGCTGTCGGTGAGTTTGCGGACAAAGGCCTCGAGTTTGGCCAGATATTCCTGCTCGCCTATTTCGCCGTTAGCCACCATTGTCAGTCCCTTTTCCCAACTTGCGGTCAGTTCGGCGTTGAGCAGCGGGCGGATTGACGCGTTAACAACCTCATACACAATCTCGCCCAACTTGGCGGGGGTTACAATCTGCGTCTTTTTGTTCAGGTTCAGATAATCGATATTCACCAACTTTTTCAAAATCTCGGCGCGGGTGGCGCTTGTGCCAATGCCACTTCCTTTGATTTGTGCCCGAAGTTCTTCGTCTTCAATCAGTTGGCCGGCGTTTTCCATTGCCAGAATGAGCGAGCCCGAATTGTAGCGTTTCGGCGGCGACGTCTCGCCCTCTTTCAACTCGTAACCAGCCACAGGCAGCACAGAGCCCTTCTTGAGTTTGCTCACAAGTTCAAACTGATTGGTGTCGAGCACCTCGTCCTGCTGATTGGTGTCGTCGGCTTTTGGTGTGTCGCCCATAACAGTCAGGTAGCCAGGCGATTCCAGAATCTTGAAGTTAGCAAAGAAATGCTCGGTGCCGACGGTGAGTTCAATGCTGACTTTGCGGTACTCGGCAGGCGGAAAGAATATCGCCAGAAAACGGCGGACAATGCGGTCGTAGACGCCGCGTGCCGTTTCAGAGCAACTGTCGAGCGCCTGAAAACCTTGCCCCGTGGGGATTATGGCGTAGTGGTCGGTAATCTGCTTATCGTCGGTGTAGCGGCTCTTGCCAATGGTGGCGTAGAGCCCGTGCTGCTTCACTTGTTTTGTAAGTTCCAGATATTCAGGGCGAGTGGCCAATCCGTGCAGATTTTTTGTGATTTCCTTCGCCACAGCCGATGACAGCACGCGCGCATCGGTACGCGGATAGGTAACCAACTTCTTCTCGTACAGGTCCTGCACAATTTGCAAAGTCTCGTCGGGACTCACTTTGAAGAGTTTCGAGCACTCGTTCTGCAACTCGGCAAGATTGAAGAGCAACGGCGGATTTTTCTTCTCTTTTTTCTTATCGATATTGGCGATAACAGCCTCGTTGCCAAACTGTTCGAGCATTGACACGCATTGCTCGGCATCCTCGCGTCGACGGAAGCCGTTCTCTTTGTAGAGCAGCGGCGACTCGAAGTATTTCGACCCATCGACAGCCCGCCATTCGCCTGAAAACGAGTCGGTTTCGCTTAAAGCGAAGTTGCCCATAATGCGGTAGAACGGCGTCTTGACGAAGGCTCGGATTTCGCGTTCGCGGCGCACCACCATTCCCAAAACGCAGGTCATCACGCGGCCCACGGCAATGGCGCCAATCTTGTCGAGATTCAGGAATCGGCGCACGGTGTAGCCGTATTTCAGCGTCAGAATGCGGCTGAAGTTGATACCCATCAGGTAGTCCTCTTTGGCGCGCAGGTAGGCCGCATCGGAAAGGCTATTGTACTCGGTGAGCGGCTTGGCTTCGCGTATTCCGCGCATAATTTCCTCTTCGGTCTGCGAGTCAATCCACACGCGGCGGCGCTGCTTGTCGGCGGGCACCTTGGCCATTTGGTCGACAAGGCGATAAATGTACTCACCCTCACGGCCAGAGTCGGTGCAGACGTAAATGCAATCGACATCGGCGCGGTTGAGCAGCCCGCTCACAATCCCGAACTGCTTGCTGACGCTCGGAATCACTTCATACAGAAAGATTTGCGGCAGAAACGGCAGAGTGCTCTCGTCCCAGCGTTTCAGCGTGGGGTCGTAGGCGTCGGGGTAACTCATCGTCACCAGGTGGCCCACGCACCACGTCACAATGCTGCGGTCGCCCTCAAGATAGCCGTCGCCGCGCGACATACTCTCTTTGAGCGCCTTCGCAAACTCTTGTGCCACACTCGGTTTCTCTGCAATATATAGGTTTTTGCCCATTCTTTCGGCCTTGCTTGATTGCGTCGGCAATTGTAGGAAAATGATTGGCACTTTCCAATAGTGCGAGAAATTGATGATTGGGAATATTAAAAAAACTATTTTTGCCAATGTCTTTCGCATAAATATGCGCGAAAGCATAAAAATCATCAAAACCGAACGACATGAAAAGTCTTTTGAAAAAATCGAGCATTCTGATAATCAGTGCATTATTCGCATTCGCGGGCTGCACTGACACAAGCGACGTCTACACCATCATTGGTGGCTCGAACAGCGAGGAAATGGGCACAGTGACTGGCGACGGCAATTTTCACGAGGGCGATGTGGCCACGCTCGTGGCTGAACCGAAACCTGGCTATCATTTTATGATTTGGGCCGACGGAAGCCGCAAGAATCCGCGCAAGATTACCGTCAGCAAAAACATGGTTCTGATGGCCATTTTTGCCATCGGTGAGCGCCCTAACAACGGCGACGACAGTGAGGATGGCGAAGAAATCATCGACCCCGACTCACAGCCTATTGGCCTTTCGGGCACCATCAGCGAAAGCATGACACTGAAAGACCGCGGACTGGATGTGGATTACGTTGTTTATGACCGGCTTACAATCGGCGGCTATGCCAATGTGACTATTGAACCAGGCGTAACCATCATGGTATCAAGCCTATTTGGCAACATCACAGTTGCCAATAGTGCCAGTTTGAATATTTCCGGAACCGCCGCCAACCCTGTTGTTTTCGTTGGCAAGACCGACGACATCGACACTGGCAGTTGGCAAGGAATCACACTCCAGACAAATAGCACCGATAATCATTGGGAGCACGCTGTATTCAAAAACGGCAGCAGCGGGAGCCTTATAAGCGTTATGGAAGGTTCTTTATCAATGAAAAGTTGCATCATTGATGGTTCTGAAGGTAATGGCATCGACTTTTGGGAAAAAGGAAACGCCTCTCTGATTGAAGACTGCATCTTCAAAAACTGCAAATATTATCCAATTTTGTTGTCTAACAATCGGGTTCTTAGCGCTTTAGGCGATAAAAACGACTTCTTTGGCAACGGCGAGAATTTCATCTGGAGCAACAAAAACGCTTTCAATATCGACAATGAAGAATATGTGATCAGAAAGATGACGGTGCCCTATCTGTTTTCAGAAGGTATCGACATCAGCAGAAACACAAAAGTGACCATTGAGCCCGGAGTGAAAATTCTCATGGGCCTTGAGACCAAATTTGTTGTTGGTAAAGACGCTCTGTTCAAGGCTGTTGGAACTTCCAGCGAGCCCATTACCATCCGTGGCGATGAGGATGTGGCCGGATATTGGGATGTTTTAAGACTCGAATCGGCAAACAGCAACTCCATCATGGAGCACTGCTTCATTACTGGTGCCGGTATGGAGCCGCCCGGATTCGACTGCGCGCTGCTTATTGGCGACTACTGCGCCATGACCTTGCGTAACTGCTCGTTTACAAAAATCGGCTCCGACTTTGCCGTGACTGTTTTCAGCGCGGAGGATTTTGCAAAGAACTTCAAATTTGAAAACCTCACATTCAAAGACGCAGCGTACAAAAACATGTCTGATGTGTATGTGTCGGTTGGCTACGGCATTGTTGAAGGCGGCAGCATATTCGACAGCCTTGAATATCTGGCCGACATGTTGAAATAAAGACAAGCGGATAAAAGAAAAAGAATTACGAGGAACCTATACACTTGTAAAAAAAAGTTTGATGAAGAAAAAATGTTGTTACCTTCGCATTGATTTTAAAATTTAAACAACTTTTTAAAAATTTAAAGACATGAAAAAATTGACTTTTGGATTAATGGGATTTGCGGCTATCTCACTCGCAGTAGCCTCATTGTTTTCATCATGCAAAAAAGATGACGATGGCAATTCAGTTCTTGATTTGGTTAGCAGCTTCGAAGTAACCGGTTTGGACTTCAAAACTAATGTTGTCTACGGAGATAAAGACGAGAGCAGTTCTGCATCAAAAACATCTTCGATGTTCAGCGCTGACAAAACAACAGTTTACGCTGTAGATGGCAAGAAGTTCATTTCTGTTGTCTTCAACGGCAAAGAAAAAGGCACTTACAACCTTGAACTTAGCGTAGCAAACCCGAACACTCTGCTTATCAACTACCTTACAACTGAGGACACTCTTGATGAAACTCTTCAAAATGCTTTCAGTGCATCAACCAGCTGCTTGATCACTTACGGAAGCCTGGAAAGTGGTGCAAGTGCTGATGCTTTGTATGTATCAACAAAAGCAAGCGTTACCATCACATCAATTATGAAGAGCGCAAAAGTTGGTGGAAGCAAAATTTCTGGCACATTCACTGCTACTCTTGTTAACTCTACAGGCGACAAGAAAGAAGTTAGCGGCAAGTTTAACTGCTTAGGTTTGTAATCAACCACTTTACAGATAAAAGCCGGCTTTGTGGCCGGTTTTTTTATGCAGTGCGGTTTACACTGAAAACCTTTCTAACACATTCTATTGATGCGCAATTAATGGATAAGTCAAACTTTGCGCGAATTCAGCAAATAATTCAAGAAAACCGAATGCAGAATAAAAGATTTGATTACCTTTGAATGATGTTTAATTAAACTATTTATTTATTAAAAAGTAATTACTATGAGAAAATCAATCAAACTTTTAGCAATGGGCATTGCTGCCTTGTTGGTTGCAGGAAGCGCTTCGAAAGCCGAAGCAGGTGGCAAATTGAAGTACAACAGCAACTCCACATACGAGGTGGAGTCATTAGCCAAGGGCGCTGAGGGTGTTAACATTGTGAGATTGTATGGTAAAGCTGTAACCGAAGAAGCTGCCATTGAAGATGCCAAAATGAAAGCTGTGGCATGCGCACTGTTCTGCGGATTCCCATCAGGAGCCAACGGCTCAGAGGCTGCACCAGCCATCATTACTGACCCGAACGTAGAGAAAACTCACAAGAAGTTTTTGGAAGAGTTCTTTAAGGAAGGCGGCGAGTATTTGAAATATGTTAAAGTTAGTGAATCTGCCGCGTCAAAATCAAAATCAAAAATATCAAGAACCGAGTATAAGGTTGGAATAGGCTTAGAAATATCGTACAACGCGCTTAAAGAGGAAATGAAGAAGCAAGGATTAGTAAAATAATCTGCCAAATGCTTATAATTCACAGAGCCACAGCAATTGTGGCTCTTTTTTTATGAAATAAGACGTCCTTGTTTCCGAAACAAAAGTGAGCAACGGCCAAAAACTTTTGACAAACGGCCATTAAAAGACTAAAAACCGAATACCACAAACAAAAACATTTGTATATTTGCGTCTTGAAAAACAAAAACTTTTGTTTAATTTATTGTTTAATTAAAAAACTTAAAAAGATGAAAAGAAAATTCATGTTTGTAGCCATGATGGCTGCTATGTGCTCAACAGCACTGTTCACCTCTTGCGAGGAAGAAAACGAAGAAGGCGAAGTAGCAGAAGTATGTAATTTTGCTGACCTTACCGCCATTGCTAATCCTGATGGCACAATCGACATCAGTGGTAAAATCACTACCAACACCAAAATCAAAGAGTTTGCTTTGTTAGACAAAGACGGCAATGTTGCTTACGATTTCCTTGAGAAAAACGAGCAGGTGAAAGAGAAAAACAAAACAATGGACGAGAATGGCAAATCTCTGAAATCAAAAGAATTCGTTCTTGACATTCAGTCTACTGGTAAACTTCCTGTTGCCATTTATACTCTTGTTATCAAAACAAAGAAGAGTGTTGAAATTACTGAAGCCATCGGTGCCGAATACAAATTTAATGTTGGTACTGGTTCAAACGACCAACTTGGTTCACAAATTTCATTGTTCGACCAGGCTTGCTACATGCTGAAGGATTTCTATGATTCAGCTACTGGTGAAGTAAATGATCAAGCCAAAACAATTGAAGTTTATCTGACTGAAGATCTTAAACTTGCTTCTGCTAAAGGTTTGAAAGTTGCTACCACAACTAACGATGTTAGAACTCAGGCTAAAGCTGATGCAAACAAAGCAAAATTGGCTGCTGCTAAAGTATTTGATAACTGTGTTATCACAACTACTGAATGCATCGCTACTTATAAAATTACCGTAATTGATGATAAGACTGTAGAATTGAGCGGTATTGTTATCAACTCAAAAGGTACTCTTAAGATTGACACATCAGCCGTTACTTTTGAATAATTAGTAAGTAAACTCAAATAAAAAGGAGCTGCCCATTCGGGTGGCTCTTTTTTTTACCGCATTGCACCAATCCACACCTAACCAGTCAACTTCTCAACTTTCATATTACCTTTGCCGAAAACAAAACGCCATGCGCATCGACATCATCACCGTTGTGCCCGAGATTCTCGACGGGCCGTTCAGCCAGAGCATCATTGGGCGCGCTCAGAAGAAAGGCATTGCCGAAATCCACATTCACAACCTGCGCGATTACTCGACTGACAAGCACCGCCGCTGCGATGATTACGCCTTCAGCGGAAGCGCCGGAATGGTGATGACCATCCAACCTATTGAAGCGTGCATTGAGCACCTGAAAAGCGAGCGACAGTACGACGAAATCATCTACACATCGCCCGACGGCGAGATGTTCAATCAGCCAATGGCCAACCAGATGTCGCAGTTACAGAACATAATCATCCTTTGCGGACACTACAAAGGCATTGACCAGCGCGTGCGCGATCACTTGATTACCAAAGAGATATCAATCGGCGATTATGTGCTGACGGGCGGCGAACTGGCGGCTGCCGTCATTGCCGACGCGGTGGTGCGGCTCATCCCGGGCGCCATCAGCGATGAGACTTCGGCCCTCTCCGACTCATTCCAGGACAATCTGTTGTCGGCACCTGTCTACACCCGCCCAGCCGATTATAAGGGCTGGAAAGTGCCAGAAGTGCTGCTGTCGGGCAACGAGCGGCTTATTGAGGATTGGAAATATGAGCAGGCTCTTGAACGTACACGGCGCCTGCGTCCCGATTTATTGGATGATTGAAATCATCCCACACTTCCTTCCAGACTGACTTGCAACAGTTTCTGCGCCTCAACGGCGAACTCCATTGGCAGGGTGTTCAGCACCTCTTTGGCGTAGCCGTTCACAATCAGGCCCACGGCGTCTTCGGTTGAAATGCCGCGTTGGTTGCAGTAGAAAATCTGGTCTTCGCCGATTTTCGACGTGGTGGCCTCGTGCTCGAGCACGGCGGTGTTGTTCAGGCACTCGACGTAAGGGAACGTGTGGGCGCCGCATTTGTCGCCCAAAAGCAGTGAGTCGCACTGCGAATAGTTGCGGGCGCCGTCGGCGTTGGCCGAGACCTTGACAAGGCCGCGGTAACTGTTCTGGCTCTGGCCTGCCGAAATGCCCTTCGACACTATGCGGCTACTGGTGTTCTTGCCAATGTGAATCATTTTTGAGCCCGTGTCGGCCTGCTGGTGGTTGTTGGTGACGGCCACCGAGTAGAACTCCGACGACGAGCCGTCGCCCAAGAGCACCGTGCCTGGGTATTTCCACGTTATGGCCGAG
>JAEEGL013100569.1_pt1 | contig 14837 bp, 6 predicted proteins | sample 9134231 | NCBI WGS metagenome assembly JAEEGL01 (sample SAMN16246548, study PRJNA631951) | gut metagenome | biome: gut microbiome; feature: rumen; material: fiber-attached | host: Bos | place: Iran: Karaj | collected 2018-10 | reverse complement strand
CCCGTCAGCGACAAGGAGATACCGCCCACCAGCATCATGCGCGAGTTTGTGGGAGGGTCATCGTTCAAATATTAAATCGTTACTTAATAACTTTGCGGCTCTGCTTGGTACCATCGGCCTTGTACTCGGTGATGAGGTAGGCACCGTGGCAGGGCTGCTCTATGCGCTGACCCTGCAGGTTGTAGAAGTCGGTGCGGATGGTGGCAGGGGCTGCCGACGTTGAGCGGATGCCTGTGGGCTCCTTGTAGGCGGGATAATACTCGTCGACACTTTCCTGAGCATCGCTGTTCTCGGCCTTCATAATGTCCTCGACGAGCGAGTTCAGATAAACCTCCAAATTGGTGTACCACTTCTTCTCTGCGTCAATGGTGTAGGTCTTGCCGTCGGCCTTGTCATTGGGATTCAGTCCGTTGGCCTGTTCCCATTCGTCGGGCATGCCGTCGCCGTCGGTGTCGAAGCCTTCAGGACGCGCGCCAGTGGGGAAGTTGGCTTCGGTATACCCTTCCACGTCAGAGACCTTGTCGATGCGTCCAGCCTTTTTCGTGACTGAGCCCTTGTAGGTTGCCGTGCCGTTTTTGGCTTCCTCCATATAGCGGGCATCCACCTCGTCGCGGTCGAGCGAGGCACCGCCGTAAGCCAGCACCTTCTCGAAAGCAACGTCTGCCGCATGGGTAGTCACATCGCCAGTAGGAGCAGGGCTGTCCATCTTAATCTTCACACAACTTTTGCCAGCACTGTTCTTCACATGCTCTACGGCATCGCCGTAGTAGTTGCTCTCGTCCAGACTACATTTCTCGCCGTTGACGGTGTAGACGCCAGGGTCGTAGTTGACACCCGACCAGTTGTTGTCGGTAACGCCTGTGTTGCCATAAATCACGTTGCCATCGATAAAATAGCGACTGGTCATAGTCCAGTAGATGGGATAGCCCTCGGCGTTGCCGGATTCGCCCACGCTGACGGTAGTCAGGCGGTTGGTGGTTCCTGCAGGGCCGGTCTTATAGTAGTTGTTCACCATATTTATCTGTCCACCACCAGGTCCTCCATAGCAGCCGTTGCCGCAGTTGTAGACCACGCAGTTGCGAAAGTCGACGTTCTCGGCCTGAACAGCATTCTTCCAGTTGTATGTACTGTAGAGTTTGTTGCTGGTGTAGCCCGTCCAGTCGTAGCGTGCACCGTTGAAACGTGGTGAGCGGTTGTTGACATGGCAAATCATGTTATGATGAAACGAAGCCAGTTTACCGCCCCAGATGCCACCGTAGCCGTGGGCACCCTTGCCGTGACCAGCATTGTTGAGACTCTCGCCCAACGTACACCATTGCATGGTGAAGTTATTGTTATCATAGAACGAGGCCACCTCGTCGATAGACCAGGAGAAGGAGCAATGGTCGAAGATAATATTGGTGAAATGGCGGGCGGTAGAGGCATCGGCACCGTCGTTGACATCTTTTTCCTCACCCCTGCGGAAACGAATAAAGCGGACAATAATCTCGTTGCCATCGGGATTTACGGTATAGTAACGCAGGGTAATGCCGGGATAGGGAGCCGTTTGTCCGGCAATGGTCGTATTAGCGGGAATGTTCAGATTCTTGTTCAAAGCGATCACACCTGCCACATCGAATACGATGGTTTTACGGGTGGTGCCTCCTTTCTTCAGGCAATAGCGCAGGGAACCGGCGAAGTCCTTGCCTTCGTTCTCGTTGTCAGAGAGTGTGGTGACGTGGTACACATTGCCTTTGCGACCTCCAGCCACATTACGTCCGTGGCCCTCGGCTCCCGGGAAGGCAGGTGTCTGGGCATTGACAAGCATTGTAAAAGCCAGTGCTGAAAGTGTGATAAAAAGTCTGTTAGTCATAATTTAATTTCTTTTGTTTGATGAAACAAAGGGGACATGCTATGACATATCCCCTTTGTAACTATATGGTATTTATTACTTCTGACGCCACTTCGGAGCACCAATCTGCTTCTGTACAAGCACGTTGTCGAAGTTCTTGAAGTGGAGGTCGACCATACCGCTCTTGTAGCCCGGACGGATATTGACGTCGGGGTTGGTCACGGTGCCGTCGATACCATCTTCCATGTGGTCGTAGTGGTCGGCCACAGCCGTCAGTATGTGAGGCGGATTAGGCTGTACCATCAGGTCTTTGGCCGAGATGGGAGCCACCTTGACGGTGAGTCCGGCCATGCCCTGCTCCTCGGTCTTGCCCGAACCCCAGTACACGGTGTAGTTCTTATTGAGCGAACCGAAGGTGTTCTTGCCCGTGAAGTCGAAGGCCGAAGCAGTATTGCTGAATATCTGTCCTTCCTTGGTAACCTGGCCCGTCTCTTCATCAACCACCTCACCATAGAGATAGTCGTTAGTAGAGTAGTTGTCCTCGAAGTCGAGCGTCACAGTCTCAGAGCCGTTGACGGTACGGATATCGCAGCCGGCCTGAACCATCTCGCGCAGGTCATCGCCCGTCTGACGTGTGAGCACGATGAGGTTGCGCTTCATGGTGAACGAAGAGCCTCCAGGAATCCAGCGCATGTTGAAGAAGAGGCTGTTGCCCACGCCGCAGGTGTTGAAGTTGATGAACGTGTTGTTCTCGAGCGTGATATTATAGTGGATATCATCGCCCCACTCTACAGTCTGCTGCTTGTTGTGGTTGAACATGTAGCCAAGGGGATTGTCGTAGATAGTACAGTTGCGCATGACGAAGTGCTCCCAGATATTAATCTTCGGGTTGGCCTCGGGGTTGGCGTGGAACCAGTTGTAGCGACGTCCACCGTCATTGTAATAACCACCGTTGTAGAAGTCCACATTATCGACCAGGAAGTCCTTGATACGCACGCCATAGTTAGCCTGTACACGGTAGAATCCGCCTACGAGTCCCTGGAACGAGCAGTCTTTCACGCTGATGGCTTCCACCACGGCACCCATACCGGAAGAGTACATGTTCATGAAGTAACTGTTGGTAACGACAGTACCGTCAGCCACATTGTTGACCATGGGAATGGCGAAGTCGAGTTCCTCAATCAGAATCTTATCGATGTCGATGGTTACCATCGGGTTCTCACTGCCCTCTGGCGTACGACCCAGCATAAAGAATGCAGGCGAAGGCGATGCACCGCCACTGGTGTCGAGAATCTGGTTGTGATAGAGGAACACTTTGGCGCGGCCCTTGCCAGCCGTGATGTCATCGGGATCGGTAGTCAGTTTCAAGCCCTTGTAGATCTGCAGACCGCCCGTAACAAAGTAGGTTTGCCCACCTTGCAGAAAGAAAATCTGGTTCTCAGCCAGTTCGTTGCTCCTCATAAACTTCTCCAATGTCGGTTGGATAGGCGTTGCGGGAATAGGCAACTTGAGTTCCTTCTCTAAGTCACCGTCCCAGTAGTGCATGGTGTCTTGAGGTACGGCCTCAATAATGATGGGAGCACCCGGCGTTCCTTTTGTGCGCACGGTGATGTCGAGGTTGTACTGAGCATAGACCAAAGCCCTCTCCTTGGCAATCTTCTCGTCGTAGGCATAGACGTTGTACACCGAGTTGGAGTCAAGGCCTGCCACATCGACAGAGGCAATACCTTCGGCATCGAACTTGCCTGCCAGCGAGATTTTCCTGTACTCAGCAGGTACCTTGGCTTCGGGGTTCGAGCCTGAAGGCTCCACGACCACATAGTCGACCTTCCACACCTCGTTACCGTTCTCGTCGGTGACGGTGTTGAAATATTCCTTGAACTCCTGAACCTTCTTATTAGAATAAGGTGTCGGACGGCTGTTTTGATTCAGGCTACGGTCGAGCATGAGTGTAAAGCCTGTCTTTGAAACATTGGTCTTACCCGTAATGATACCAGGCACCTCATAGCGGTCGCCGGTCTGGATGGCACAGTAGTCGGCCCAATGGCGCAGGTCGCCAATGCCAAACCACTCAGAGTTGTGAGAGTCGCTGAGGTTATCGGTATTGGCCAGTGCACGGATGGCAAAACGATAGGTCTTTGAATATTGCAAGTCCTTCAGCAGAATCTGGTCAATATCCTGCCCCATGAGTACAGTGTCGAGCACCAGATAGGCGGGATTATCCCAGTTGTCAGTATTACCTGTAGCCACGCTCTGATTGGTAGAAGCCCTGAGTTGATAGGCCTTTGCTCCGATTATGCGCGACCAATAAAGTTGGATGCTGTTGCCGTTTTCGCCTCCCACCAGTCGGCAGAGGAAGGGGTCGTTGGAACCGTTAGTCACCGTCAGATTGGTGCGGAAGATGGGTCGTGCCAGGCGGTCGGACGATGCCGAGTAGCCGGTGTCATCGTCGTCGCTACAGGAGACGACAGCGAAAGAAGCAACCAATGCTAATGTATATAGAAATAACTTTTTCATAATGCTTTAAACGAGATTAGTAACCATAGTAATTCTTGTAGGCTCCAGCCGAACGTGTGATGGCCTCACGGGGAATGGGGAGCAGATAGCGTACAACGGGCAGATTGGTGGGATTAGCCTGGAAAGCACCGAGGTTGCCGATGGATTCCTCCTTGCCGTCGCGCACGTAGTAGTAATTGGTCTTGTCGCTGGTGGCTCCACCGTGGATGAATCCCCAGAAAGAGTAGAGCACCTGGTTGCGGGCAAAGCCGTCCTCGGGATAGAACCAGTTGAAGAAGTCGGCATTGGCCATATCGTTCTTCAGCGTGGCCGAAGGCTCCTCAGGATTAGGAATCCAGTTGAAGGAAGCCAATTTATTCAGTTTGGCCTTTCCTTCCTCGTTATAGGCCGTTGTGATTTCGGGATCGTTGATCTTAGCCACCTCGTTCAGGATATACTCACGGAACTTATAGGGGGTCTTGTAGTCACCCTTAGGCGCAGCCGTCGATTCGGAGTTGAAGATATAGAGTACCGGCAGTTTGCTGTTGGCAAAGTAGGTAGGATCCTGGGGGTTCTCTATCCAGCAGTAATAGAGTTTGCTGGCGAGCATGCTACCCTTGTCCTTGCCTGCCGTCTGACCATAGGCCATATCGCCGGGCACGGCTGCATTGATTTCATCCTGTGTGTACTTTTCGCCCGTACTGCCAAAATAGTCTACGCCGTCGTAAGCCACCACGTAATCGTTGATGGCACTCTCCGACACGCCGCCCACTTCAGATGCCACAGCATTATAGCGCATGAATGTGTGATAGAGCACTTCGGCCAGTTTGTTGTTGCGCACCAGGTCTTTCCAGCGCATGTTCTCGCCGGCAAACTCCCACTTGCGCTCCTGCAGGATCTCGTCCATGAACGAAGCCGAGTCGGTAGCAGCCACTGCGGGTGCAGAAAGCGTAGAGCCCTTATAGGCACGGTCGCGCACCTGCTGCACATAACTAGCAGCGGTGGAATTCACGGCCTTGGTCAATTTGACGTCGGCCTCGGCATACATCAGCAGCACATCGGCCAAGCGCAAGTAAGGATAGTTGATACCTGTATTGCTGGTGGTAGAGCGGCCAAAGGCACCGGTGTCGTTGAACATTTTCGACCACTTATTATTATAGAGGCTGTAGCCGTTGTTCAGTTTGGGAATACCGTCGTAGGTGTAGTACCACCAACCCACGGTAGCGTTTCTGCGCATGTCGCCCGGCTTGAAGCAGAAGCGGTAGAAGGCTTCCAGTTGCTGACCGCCATTAGACTCACCCCACTCATAGTTGGTAGAACCACCGTTAGAACGGAACTGAGGACCCTGACGATAGCCGATAGAGCCCGATGACTCCTTGGCAAAGGGAATCTCAAAGATGGGGTCGTCGTTGCTCACTACCTTGAAGTTGCACTCGTTGAGGAATACTTCCTGATAGGTCAGGTTCAGTGTATGGGTAGACTTGTTGATGACCGAGTCGGCATAGGCACGGGCATTGGTCAGGAACCAGGTCTCTTCAGCGGCCGTGGGCTTGCCCATATAACCGTAGGTTGTGGCATCGTCGGCCTTATGGCGCAACGAATAGCCGGCAGCCTGAAGGCCTATACGCGAAATCATGGCCCAGCAGGCTTCCTTGGATATACGCTCTACACCTTCCGACAGTTCGGCAGCGGGGCGCATCTTGGGAGCAATGGAAATCAGGTCTTCCATGAGTTGCTTCGCAATGACGTCGCGCGAAGTGATAGCCGGCGAGAAGTTCTCGGATGTCGAAGTGGGCTGCAACGTAAAGGGCACGTCACCCCAGTAGCACAGCAGTTCGAAATAGAGCATGGCACGGATGACCTTGGCCTCGCCCATATACTGAACAACCTCCTGATAGTTCTCGTTGCCCTCCTTGTAGAGGTCGCTCTGAGCCAGATAGTAGATAAAGTTGTTGGCCGTCTCGATGCCCGAATAAGTGGCATTCCACACGCTGTTGGCCGTTGAACTGGTAGCGTCGACATCATAGCGTTTCGGCGTGTTGGTCTGTTTGTTCTCGTTAGAATTACTGGCGAAGTCGACATCGCTGTTCAGCACCAGACTGTAGGTGTAGGCCTGTCCGAAGGTGTTGCTTTCAAGGATTTCGGCATAGACACCATTGAGTGCCGTACCCACATCCTTCGTAGACTTATAGATGGTCTCAGGAGAGAACTTTGAGGGCGCGTCTACCTCCAGATAGTCGTTGCAGGCCGTCAGCGCCATCAGGCTCATTCCGCTGAGGAATATATACTTTAATTTCATATTTTTTCTGTTTGCTTTAGTATTGAATTAGAATGTCACGTTAACACCGAGAGAGAAGGCACGGTTACGCGGGTAGCGGTTGTAGTCCATCGATGGTGTCAGTCCCGACTGCACATCGACCTCAGGATCATAGCCACTGTAGCTGGTGATGATGAAGAGGTTGGAGGTGGCTACGTAGAAACGCAGTTTAGACATAGCCCACTTCTGGGTCAACTTCTTAGGCAGTGTGTAGCCGATGGTGATATCGGAGCAGCGCAGGAACGAGCCGTCCTCAACGAAATAGGAGTTCATGGTGTTGCTCACCACGTCGGCGGGATTCCAGAGCGTCTTGCCGACATTGGCCTCGCGCAGGTCAGCAATGGTCAGGTTGGAACTGGTCCAGAAATCATCGTGGCTGCCCGTTGCCTGGGTGTAGACCCAACGGTGGCCGCGGTCGAAGTCGGCCAGTACGTTTGTATAGGTCTGGCTGTTGCTCGAACTGGACGAAAGGGCGTATGCCGTACCGTTGTATACGTCGAAATTGAGCATGTAGGTGAAGTTGGCCGTGAAGTCGAAGTCCTTCCACTGTCCGCTCAGGCCGAAACCGCCTTGCAACGTGGGGTTGGTGTTACCAATCACGGTGCGGTCGTATTGGTCAATTTTTCCGTCAGGCTTACCATTGGGACCCGATATGTCCTTGAACTTGATCTTGCCAGGCATCGAGGGATCGCCAGAAGTAGAAGCAGGCAGCACGTCGGTGGACATCTCGGGCACGCCTTCCTTCAGTTTCCACTCCTTCTTGGTGTTGTAGCCAGTCTCCTGGAAATCGTCAATGCTGTAGAGACCGTCGTAGATGTAGCCATAGAACAGGCCGACCTCACCGCCTACCTCAAGCAGATAGTCATCCTTGCCGGAAGATGCGAAACGGTTGCTGTAGTTATAAAGTTTCGAGTCGGTGGCATTCAGTTCCTTGACCTTCATCTTGTTGTGGCCAAGGGTAAAGTTGGCGCTCAACACGTAGTCCTTACCGCGAAGGATATCGCCGTTGACAGTCAACTCGAAACCGTTGTTCTGCACCTTACCGATATTCTGGTATTGTTTGGTGTAACCGGCAACAGCGGGAATAGTTGAGTTGTAGAGCAGGTCGCGGGTGGTGTTGAAATACAACTCGGGCGTTACTGACAGCCTGCCGCCGAAGAATGCCAAGTCAAAGGCAATGTTGCGGGTGATGGTAGTCTCCCACTTGAGTTCCGTATTGGGGTATTCACCAGGCTTTGCATAGTACATCTCACCATACTGGGTGCTCTCGCCGAAGCCGGGGCCACCCTCGGTTTCCATACTATATAGGTAGCGCCAGAGGTCGGAGTTGATGTTGTTGTTACCAGCCAGACCGAAGGCCACACGAAGTTTCATCTGGTCGATCCACTTCACGTTCTTCAGGAAAGACTCGCGCTTCATGTCCCAGGCAGCAGAGATAGAGGGGAAGTACCCCCACTGGTTGCCACGTGAGAACTTAGAACTGCCGTCGGCACGGAAAGTACCAGAGAGCAGATACTTGTGGTCGAAGTTATAAGATATCTGACCAAAGAACGATGCCGTGCGGTCGGCCGTTGACAGTTCGGTAGTCGAGATATAGGGTGTGCCCAGCCCCATGTTGTCGAAGGCTCTCTCGGCTTCAACGGTACGGTCGAAATAGCGGTTCTTCTGTATGCTCTGCTTATACTGGTTGTTATATATTTCCTGACCGAGGAGGAACGAGAAGTTGTGGTCGTCCTTAATGGTCAGGTCGTAAGTGGCCGTATTGGTCCAGGTGTACGACTGTGTCGTGCGGTTAGTGATCTGAGCCACGGGCTGCGAGTTGTACTTCTTGCCTTCAGTGGTCAGCGCACCCCAGAAGCGGTTGATGTCGCGGAAAGTGATTGAGAAGTTGCCTTCCGAGCGCAGTGTCAGGTGGTCGATGGGTGTCCATGTCAGCGACAGGCGGTTGTTCAGATTGTAGGAGTGGCGTTTCTGCACGTTCTTGTTGATATCGTCCACAGGATTGGTGAAGTCGAAAGCCTGCTCCACATCCTCATCGACCCATGCTGTGTTCCACTTTGCAAACTGGCGATAGCCCTTCGTAGGCATGTACTTCAGCACATCGATGATACCGCCTGTACCTACGGCGTCACCGCCGGCACCCTCGTCACGGCGATAGGTGATGGTGGGATTGTAGGTCAGTTTCAGTTGCTTGGTGATGTTGGTGTTAAGTTTGAAGTTCACATTGGTACGACGGACACCGGAGCCCAGGATGATACCCTTGTCCTCGGTCTGTGTAAGCGAGAGGTTGTACTTCGTGTCTGCACTACCGCCGCCGATGCTCACGTTGGCCGAATAGTTAATGGGGGTTTCATTCATCACCTCGTCTTGCCAGTCAATGGCAGAAAGGGTGCTGTAGATGTCCATGTCGGAAGGGTTGCCGAAGTTGTCACGATAATAGCGTACCGAAGCAGCCGAATACGACACGCCACCCTGGGCACGGTCCCAAGAATACTCTACAAACGATGGTATGCTCATCAGGTCGAGTTTCTTTGAGATATGGGCCACAGTGAGACGTCCGTTGAACGATACCTGCACCTTTCCTTCCTTGGCGCTCTTCGTGGTCACAATGATAACACCGTTACCACCCTTTGCACCGTAGATAGCGGTCAGAGAGGCATCCTTCAGCACGTCGATAGAAGCAATGTCGGAAGGGGGAATATCGTTGATGTTGGGCACTTGGAAGCCGTCAACGATATAAAGGGGTTCGTTGGACTGCGTCACAGAGGTTGCTCCACGAACGCGTATATTAATGTCGGCACCTGGCTGACCGTCAACGGTGGTCACCTGCACACCGGCAATCTTACCCTGCAAGGCTTCGGCAGCCGATGATACGGGTACGGCCTCCAGTTTCTTACCCTGAATAGAACCCACCGAACCGGTCAGGTCCTTACGGGCTTTGCTGGTGTAACCCACCACAACCACTTCGTCCATCAGGGCGGCATCATCCTCAAGGGTCACCTTCATGCTGGCACTGGGGGATAGTTCCTGTGTCTTCATACCCACGTAGGTAATCACAATCTTCTTGCCCTGAGGCACCTTGATTGTAAAGTTACCGTCGAAGTCGGTCACAGCAGCATTCTTAGGGTTGCCTTTTTCTACGACAGTAGCACCGATGACGGGCTCGCCCATTGAATCAAAGACCTGTCCTTTAGCCGTTGTCTGTGCTATAATCTCGGGAGGAGCGAGCACAAAAAACGCAGCCAAAAGACACAGTTTGCACAATAATCTCATTGCGTCCTTCATACTTTGTTTTTGGTTTTTGTTAGTAATTGTTGTTAGATATTTTTTAAGATTTGCTTTAATTCCGTGCAAAATTAATAAAAAATTATCAAACGCCAAGTATTTTTTCTATTTTAACTTCACCTTTTAACAGGCATTAACGTAGGCAGAAAAAAGAATAATGGCTATAATTCCGATAATTATAGCCATTATTCATTATTATTAATATGGTACAGGAAGTCTATTGGCACATCATTTTACCACAACCTTGCGGCCATTGATGATGTAAAGACCCCTCTGAGCCTTCTCCACCCGGATGCCATTAACGTTGTAAATGGTGTCGGGTACGGTCTGCTCGCCATTGGCTACCTCAGTGATGCTGGTGGTTATAGCTGCGGTCTCTGAAGCCTCACTCAGACCACCCATCTCGTTGGCAGCACGCACGGCATAGATGGCGCTGGTGTTATCGATGGTGTAGGCGGGCTCAATAGTGAAGTCTATGACCTTGCCATCTTTCACGATGGCCCAGAGCAGGGCGTAGTCGCTGTTGGCCCAGGTAAGTTCCTTGGTGTCGGTGTTCAGGGTAACTTCGGTAGGAATGGGAGCCTGCTCGGTAGCGAGGGTGGGATCCCAGTCACCATACATGCGGTGCATGTCACTGTTCTCCAAAGCCTCCTCGGCGGTAAGCACGGGGTTGTTGGCATGGCCGTCGCCAAACACCTTCTTACGTCCACTAAGGTCAACCTGCGAGCCGGTTGAGGTCATCGAGTTGTACTCGGCGAAGCGTGCCGGCCAGCCGTTACTCATTTCGTTCCAGCCGATGGCTGATGGCACGACATTCATGCGGGTGTCGATGAACAGGGCGATGGGCGTGCCCTGACCCCACGGGCGGCCGAGGGTGTATTTGCCGTCAACCCCGCTACCCTCGCCATTGATGACGCAGTTCTTATAAACCCAGCCGTATTTGGCAGGCTTCGACGGCACAGCAGCGTAGCCACCGGCAATCTGGCGCAGTTCGACGCCGTTCCAGAAGATGTCGCCTTTGCCGCACATATAGTCGGTGCGTCCGCGCACGTAACCGCCCTCGAAGTAGTAGAGGCCACGGTCGTTGTTCGAGGTCCAGGTGTCCTGATAGCCGCGCAAGCCCACATTCTTGTATATGTTCTGCGTGCCTCGGTCGTGGATGGCCAGATCACGCCCAGTGGCATCGTCCATGCCGCTCTCCACGGTCAGGTCCTGCCAGTAGTAGCCAGCGCCGCGAAGTTGGAACACGTCGCTGTTGCCAATGCCGTCGTACTTGCTGGTGGTGCCGTAGGTTCCAGCGAAGGTGGCGTTCTTGTCGATGCCGTTGGTGATGATGACACCGTCGCGACTCTCACCAATGAACGAAATGTTGCCGCTATTGAGGAACGTGATGCACTCAGGCACCTCGTAGCCCTCGGCCTTGGCCACCAGATTGCCAGCCTTCACGGGGATTGTGTAAATGCCGTTCTTCACAAAGATGCGGTAGCGCACGTTCTTGTCAGCACGACTCTCGGCCTGGTCGATGGCAGCCAGAAGGTCGTCGACATTGCTCACCACATAGTCGTACATCTTCTTGTTGATGCTGGGACGTGTCATGGTGGTGAAGTTGATGGTGATGTTATCGGTGATGAAATTGTTGGTCAGGTCGGCGATGGAGCCGCCGGGCAGTGTGAAGGTGTATTCGGTGCCATACTCCAGACCCTTATACTCAAAGGTAACGGTCTTTCCATTCACTGTCGGGGTTAAGGTTAAGGTGCCTAAAGTGGCTGTTGGCATAAAGGTGTCGGCCAACTTCACGCGCTCGTCGAAGGTGAGTACAATCTTGCCGGTGGCCGAAGCACCGGTGGCACCGTCAGCAGGCACGGTCGACACAAGCACGGGGGCCACGCCGTCGTCGACGAGCTTCGGTGTGCCGGTGATGAAGAACATGCCGAGCGAGTTACCGTCGTTCTTCGAGGGAACATCGGTGTTCAATTCAGAGGTCTTATCGGCAATCATGCGGATGTAAAGTTCAGTTTGGTTGTTGGCCTCTGCGGGCAACTGACCCTTGAACTGTGCAATCTCACGGCGTGCCATGGTGATGCTTCCGGCATTGGTCCACTGTTCTCCGTCGAGCGAGTATTCCACGTTGTAGGTGGGATAGGCGTTGTAGTTGAACACCATCTGGAACTGCACGTTGATGTCGGTGAATGCCTCAGCGTTGATCTTGGTCTGCCAGTGCCAGTTACCCACGTCGCCTTCCTTTGTGCCTTGCTTCCAGTTTACGGCAGCACCTGCGAGTCCCTCATAGCCGCCATCGGCCTCAGTGCTCTTGTCAAGCCACCCAGAGGTGTTGCCCGTAGCGGTTTCCACGAGCGTGAGGGCGTCGCCGTCGTTGTCCTGGGCGGCGAAGTCGGCCTTTCGACCGTCATTGCCACGCTTGTAGAAGTCCCAGCCGGCAATGATGTCGGCCTGGGCATACATGGCTGTGAGCTGAACGTCCTCGGTCATGCTAACGGGCTTCGACGAGTTGGTGTCGCCGTCGCTCCAGTTTGTAAAGGTGACGAGACCCTCATACTGGTTGGCGGTGAGCTGCACGGCCTGCCCTTCCTCGTACATCATCTTGCCGTCGACCATAGTGGGCTCGGGCGAGATGGTCACCATGTAGTCGTTAGTGCCATCGACGGTAAGTGCCAGTTCGTAGGTGTTCACGGCCACGAAGTTGGCGATAAGGGTCTCGTTGGCAGTTACGGTGTACTTAAACTTTGCCTCTGTCGAGACCATCTCGCCTGCTTTGTTAGTCCAGTTCACGAAGTCGTAGCCGAAGTTCTCGGTGGCGGTAAGCGTCACCTCGCTGCCCTCCTCGTACTGCCCGGCCACGGGATAGACACTGACGCTACCACCCTCTTCCGGGGATGCAACTACAGCCAGGTCGTACTTGTTGACACTTACGATCTCGCCGTTGACAACACCACTGATGGTGACGTTACCGATACAGATGTTCTTGTTATTGGCGCAAGCCGAGATGTAGAAGCGGAAAGTGAACTCGTTGCACTCACCCACGCCCTCGAAGGTCTCGGTGTGCATCAACTTCGCCGTGCCGCCGTTATCCACGCTGTTCGCGCCGTTGTTGCGCAGCAGGTCGGGCTTCGGGTCGATCTGGGTGATGGTGCTCTCCACGCCATCGACGGTGTAACTCCATGAATAGGTAGCATTGTCTGTGCCCACCTTCACGGCAGCATAGTCAATCTGTGTGGGCTGGAAGGTGACACCTGCGGCGGGCTTCACGCGATACTCAATCATCACGCCCTCTACATTGCCGGCATTACTGTTGACTGGCGTATATTTCACCATTTCGGTGTCGAAATACTTTGCGTCGTCGATGGTGAGGTCACTACCGGCACTTACCGAGGCACTGCTAATGGCACCGGTGATGCCGTCGCTGATGGCTGGTGTCTGCTCGTTACCTACGAGCCAGTTGATGGTTCCGGCGACATGGTCAAAGTTCCCGCCGCTTTGGGCAAAGCCCGTTAGCCATGCCGTCAGAGACAGCATGGCTAAAAGAATACGTTTTTTTAGCATAGTAGTTTTGTTTTAATAAATGTAGTTTTGTTTTAATAATATAATAATGTATAGTTTGTTGAAAAGCAATTGTCTATTCCCCGATGTAACTGATGATGAGATCGGCAATTTCTTCCTCGGTCTTGCCTTCCGAAGAGATAACGAGGTCATAGTTGCGGGTGTCATAACGCGAGGTGCCAGTGTACTTGTTGACATAGTTCTCGCGCATCTTGTCCACCTTCCTGATGGCCTTCTCTGCCTCCTCGCGGCTAATCTGCCGTTTGCGCATAACGCGCTGTATGCGGTGCTCCATAGGGGCTTGGATGAGGATGTTAAGATGATTGGGATGGTCACGGAACACATAAAAACCCGTTCGGCCTGTTATGACGCACGACTCTTCCTGTGCAATGCCTTTCAGAATTTCCTTTTCTGTACGGAACATTTCCTCGGTGGTCAGCAATTCCGGCTCAGCGCCCATGGATGTATTGTAAAAGACGGGCTTGGAGAGACCGTTGCCGATACCAATGACTCGCGCAAAGTTCGACCACCAGGAATTATTCTGACCCTTCAGTTTCTCAATCTCCTCCACGGTGAGGTGATATTTATCTACTAAGGCATTGATTAGGGCCTTGTCGTAGAATTGAACCCCTAACTTCTCTGCCAGTTTCTCGCCGATGGTGCGTCCGCCGCTACCCATTTCGCGATTGATGGAAATAACAAATTTTTCGTTCTTGTTCATAGGAAATATTGTATTTAGTAAATGTCAACAACGCAGTAGTTCTTGTAATAAACTTGTTTGCTGCAAAATTACAAACATTTTTTCATACCACCAAATATTTAGGAGATTATTTGACTGATGCTCACTTAACCACGACCTTTTTGCCGTTATGGATATACAGGCCCTTCGTTGGCTTTGTGGCAGGCTGACCGGTAAGGGTGTAATAAGTATCACCTTTATATGCTGCTGCCTGTGTGCGTCCTTGTTGCCATGCGCTACCGATGGCAGTTGCTGCTTTATTGCCCAGGCGGAACAATTTCACGCCATGGCTGGGAACGGTGGTGGTCAGTGTGCCAGTGGCGGTGCCGAGGTCTTCGTAAGCCCAAATGTCATAGACGGGCACGGCCTCGCTGGTGTCATAGCCAAGCAGCGTAAGGTCGAAGTCATAAACCTCTTGCTTGGTGACATAGACGATGAACTCCATGGTGGTGCCAGTGCTGTTGGGGTTGTCGGTATCGCACGAAGAGTCGTAGCCGCAGAGTGCACGGAAGGTTGTCCACGTGTGGCCGGCTGGCAAGTCGTAGATGAGCGTGCACTGGGCGTTCATACCGAGACCTGTGGCATAACTATGACCATCGACCTTGAGCGTG
>JAEEGL010283319.1_pt1 | contig 14837 bp, 13 predicted proteins | sample 9134231 | NCBI WGS metagenome assembly JAEEGL01 (sample SAMN16246548, study PRJNA631951) | gut metagenome | biome: gut microbiome; feature: rumen; material: fiber-attached | host: Bos | place: Iran: Karaj | collected 2018-10 | reverse complement strand
GTGTAATCGTTGCTTGTAGCATTTAAAAGGTAATGGACCAAACTAGTAGCGCCAAAAGCCATGCCGACATACATTTGATATCTCATTTCATCGACAGATGGATTAATATAACGGAATTTATCGCCCAAATAATGTTGAGAGGTCAGGAACGAATAAGAAAGAGGAATACTGTTTTTGTTTGCATAGTAACTGCAAATGTCAAAGTTTTTCAGCCAATCACTTCTTATCTTGGTGCTTGACCAACTACCTAGCCAATTCTTGTCTTGGTATAAGGAGTAATTGTCAAAAGAAACTGTGGTTAAATCACATCCTTCAACGTAATCTCTAACATATAATTCATAGTCGTCAGTACCTAATGTTTCTGAATCGCAATAAATAGGGTTTAAATTAACAAAGAAATCTTTGTTTGATAAGTTCCACGATGAATTTCTCCATATTTGTCTCTTACTAGAAATAGTATTTAAATCTGGATAGAAAGGTTCATCTTGAATGACATATCCTAAGAAATTAGTGGCACTGGCATAAGATGGCGCCCACGGATTATCAAAATAATCAGGATGAGGTCTAAGGAGGAAATTAATATCATAATTTGCCCCGCGAGAAATAAGGTCCGCTTTTTGGGTTTCATTTTGAATAACTGTGTAATTCCCCACTAAAAGGTCAAATCCAGCATCATGTAAACCGCTCAACTGTTCATCACTAATACTGGACATATAACCCCACGCACCAATGCCGATGGACTTGCTATTATCATAAATTGGTTCATAATAATCTGCACCATTAGCGACATTTTCCCAACCATATCTCTCTCCATTATCTAAAATAGAAATTAATCTAAATTTCACACCATTAGAAACCACAAAGGAACCAACTGCATTAATTGTTATATAGGTTCCAGAGCCGATAGAAACAGTGTCACCAACAGATGGAACGTAGCCATCAGAAACATCTATATCACCTTTAATGCCAAGTAAATCATTATTGTTATAATAAACAAGTTTATTATATGTATTATCATTATAATGAGAGGAATGAGTTTTAACATCGTTGAATTCTAATTCCGCTTTTCTAAGAACGGCGTGTTCGTCGCTAGCCCATTCTCCTTCAATTCTATTTTCATAGAAATAAGTTAAGTCAAAAACTAAATTAGGGAATCTAAAGGTCAATTGATCCCAATTCTCTCCCACGCCATTAGAAAGATCGACTTCTCCTAAATATAAAGTCAAAACATCACCATCGAATATGAAAGTGATATCTTCTTTGACTAAAACGGCATTTTTGCCATTACCATCATCAGTAAAGATGGAACCTGCTTTAAGAAGGATTTTATCTCCCTTAGCAAAACCTTTTTCGCCATCTAAGCCAATTCGTATATTTTTGATAGATACTGATCTAAATTTCAATGTTAATTCTTTAATTCCCTCGGGAAATGTGCCGTTTTTTAAAGAAACAGTACTATCTAATTTAGCAAAAGAAGTTTCTACATTATTTCTAACTCTTGTGAAACGATAAGCCACTCCACCGGGTTGTGTCCAATCTTCTCCCACCTGATCTCCGGAAATAGACCAATTAGTCAAATCCATTTTAGCGGCCAAATCAACATAATAATTTCCACTACTTTCAAAGCCATTAATAATTTTATTTTCAAAATAGCCCGAGACATTGACGGGATATCCTATTTTGTCTGCGTAGACACAGCCACCCATTCCGATGACATAATAATGGCTTCCGTTTTGTAAAATTAGATTTTCAAAAAATAAATAACTACCAAAACTATAAGAAGAAAAAGCACCAGATTGTTGGAATCCAATATGGCCATCGCTCCAATAGACCATTGTTTGTTTGGTGTTGCTATTTAAAGGCAATGTTGTTTCAATGTCTTGTGAATTTAAAATGGTCGAATTAGAAGTCATCGGCAAAGAGCCCACAGCGAATTGAACGACATTCGAATTGGTACCTGTATATTTGATTGTAGAAACATATAAATCTGGAGTAATGGTTTGTTGAATATTACCATTTCTTCCATATTCGATTTTGCCACTTTCGGAGTTATATGAATATGTATAAGGAATATCGATTTTAGATCTATCGTTAATCGTGTCGCCAATTACTTCTGTTAAATTTTCATCTCTCCAAGCAGTGTGACAAGAACAGCAAGCCCAGTGCTCAATATGCTCAGGAGTGTCCGGATAATGCTCGACATGTTCGTGTGAACATTCTTCAGCATTAACTGATGCAATTTTTTGCATAGAAGAAAAAGCATTAGTAAATAAGCAACCAAAACATAAAACAGTAATGGATGTAAGGCATAATAGAGAAATGTTTTTAATTTGTTTAGTTCTCATAAACCCCGAAAATTCTCTTTTTTATATTTAGTCACTTTAATAATGTTTTTAACAAAAATTAACCAACAAAAATAAATAATTATAATGATTTTATATAATGTGTCCGTTTTGTTGATTTCAAAAACACAAAATAAATTCCTTCAAAATAATTTTATATTATAAGTATTAACATTTTGTTGTTTAAAAAATATGCTTTGTTGTGCTTAGCGTTAAAACAATATATGCTATTTGATAGAGCTATAATTCGAAGGAAAAATATGAAACAATATACTGAAAATTATGTTGTCCCATTAAGTGATGATGTAAAGGTCGATTTTCGTGAATGGGAAGCTGGTGATTATCCGCTCCATTATCATGACCATTATGAAATGGAGATCGTGACGAGCGGAAGCGGCAGCCAACTTTTAAACGGAGAAAATTTTAAACTTAATAAAGGCGATATCTTTTTGCTAAGGCCTTTGGACTTTCATAAAATCCGTTCAGATGGTATTAGTTTTGCATGTATTAACATCAATCCCTCTATTGTTCCCAAGTGGATTATTTCTAAACTTCACACAATGAAAAGAGCGGTAGTTTGTCATCTTTCAGAAGAAGACTTCAATACATTTATTTCAATAATTGGAATATTACAAAAAGAGATTAATGGCAAAAACGAAGATTCTTTTCTAATTAAAACCACTTCAGTTAGTCTTTTATTCTCTCTTTTCCTTAAACAAGTTAAAGGAAGCATTCTCGATGACGATGCGGTTTCTAAAATTATTTATTATCTACAAAAAGATTACCGTTTTACCAAAAAAGTTTCATTAGATGAAATCGCTAATTATGTGGGGTATTCTAAATACTATACAAGCGCAATATTCCATAAAAAATATGGAATGACTATTCAAGATTTCATCATTAATTTAAAAATTGAGTACGCTAAAAAATTGATATTGGAAACCAACTATTCCATCACGGAAATAATTATGGAAAGTGGTTTTTCTTCAATGAGTAATTTCTATTCTATTTTCTTAAAAACAGTAGGATGCACTCCTTTAAAATTCAAAAAGAAGAACACCTTGGTTTCAGATTAATTATCAAAAAGTTCAATAGATTCAAAGTCAAACAAGCCTAACGCAGAAGATGTGACATCGTTACACAAGATGGCATTATCAGCCATGCTTCCATCTTTTCCGTCGGAGCCATCCTTGCCATCTTGGCCCTTCACGACTCCCAGGTTCCCTTCGTCGCCGTTATCATAAACAACAACAAGTTCTCCATAGTCATTAATATAGGCAAAAAAGAGGTTTTTTGTTTGGTGTTGCTTCCACATCCAGCCAACAAGGACAAACTAAATAGCAATATAAAGGAGTTAATACTTTTCTTTTCATAGCACATTATTCGTTTTAACGAACCTTCCGATTCATTAACATCTATAGTAAAAATAGTTTAGCATATTTTTATCGAGTAATAATTAACATTATCTTAGATAATGTTTGCTAAAAAAGGTGAAATATTAATAATTCTATATATTTGTAAACTTATTTTAAAAAACAAGATATGGTCGCCGATTCACTAGATAATGATTCAACTTTAAACGACCATTTAAAATTGCTTTTTCCATTTAGACGCCCTTTATTAACAAATTGACTTTGATATGTTTGAATGCTAAATGTATCACCTTCATAGAATAAATCGTTTTCGTTAAATAAGGTTGTTGGAGAATATACATTACTTGTATCATTACGTATTAAATGCAAAAGGTTATAGTCGCTATAATCTCTTCCACACGGGCTTGCATAGCCATCGCTAACAACATTCCCGTAATAAGTGTTAGAGAATGCATGAATAACTTTTGCGTCTTTTGTTTTAGGATTAGTGGTTAAATATGCAGGATCAAATCTTTCAAATGATTGAGGGAACCCCATTTCTATATATGTATGGTTGCTGACCGCTAGTCTCGCATCGACGTGCCACAATCTAATTCCTGGTTTTTGTGAACCAACGGGATATTCTGGCTTATATCTATAAGTGGCATCGAATTCATTCAACCCAGTAGGTGTATATAACTCCAATAAAAGGTACTCATCAAAGCAAGAGTTTTTGTAATTTTGGCTTAATAAAATAACATCATGACTATCTTGAAAAGCGTTGATGGTAGTTTTACAACTTATTGAAGGAACAATCGGTTTTAGCCAACCTAAAGCCATAATAGAGTACGGATCATGTCCTCCTATGTTGTAATCTTGCATAGAAAAACCACCAGATGGAACATATTGCATAGAATAATCATAATAATCAGTTAAGCCCAAAAGGTGTCCGGTTTCATGAATAAAAGCATGGGCATCAATATGACAGTTTGCGGTATTTCCACTTCCATAAGTTGTCCCACATCGTTGTTTGGCTGTTTCACTATCGTACATGAAATCATAACTAATCCAACAAAATGCATTTGCCCCAGGATTTGCAGTGTTTTTATTCTTATCATCTTGTATCCAGCTGGTATAAGCGGAAAGATTAGGATAATCCTTTGCACCATTTGGTAGTTGAGTTAAATCAGGACAACCATAAATAAGAATTACTCCATCTAAATATCCATCTTTATCGGCATCATAGTTTTGTCTTTTGTCATTGGTGTTGTTGTCAAAATACCAATTAGAAGCGTCAATTACGAGTTGTCTCGTTAATAATGGATCAGTGTAATAATCTTTTGTAACTTCTTGCGAAATATACCAATCAGTAATAGTGGCGTTAATTTTACATTTGCCAAAAGATTCTTCTTCATAAAATGATAGAACGCTATGCCAGCCTGTTTCTTCCTTTGTACCAATGTAAGCTTTTTCAATATCGCTTTTCACGTTATTTTTATTTGATGGATAAATATATGAACCGGTGCCAATACCAGCCAGCCAAACAGGAATAACTAAAAGCTTTATATCTCCAACGGATGGACAAGAATCCGTTCCTAAGTAGCTATTGTCAGCATAATCAGCATATGTATATTTATTACTTCTAATAAGTGTACTTTTGCTCAAAGAAATGTTGCACGATGCCAGCAAAGCTGTAGATAGCATGCACAATGCAAATGATAAAACTTTTTTCATACTAAGATTATATAACATGTCAAAATAATTTGTATCTATCTAACTTTTTTACATATGCGTTTTTTTTAAAGTTTTTAAATATTGTTTATGTTCATCGCTCACGCGGTAAGATTCAACAGCTTTTTGGATAGCTTTATTATGAATAAATGTATCAAATTTATGAAGTTCAATTGCCTTAATGAACGAATCGTAATTCTTCGCTAATCCAGTAGCGAGATACCACGCAATCATCATTTTGACATAATAATCATCGAGTTTAACTTCTGCGACTTTCTCTATATGTTCTTCTTTAAAATCTTCACCAAGATAATAACTCATTAAACATTTAACGGCGTATCTAACGCGATATAATTCTTGGCTTCTAAGCCACTTATAGATTTCTTTAATTAATTCCTTTTTATATTTGTTTAGATGTTTATTACAAATGGTGTCACATACTGACCAATTAGATACATAAGGAAGAAAAGCATCCACTCTTTTGATAAATTCTTGATAGTCTTTGATATTGGATAAGATAAAGGCGTGCAATAAATTCTCTTCGTGATATTGATGAGGCAAAGAATTTAAAAACTCTTCTTTAGCTTCATTGTCCAATTCTTTAGCGTATTTTTTAATGATAGGGAGTCTCACACCGATGAAAGTTTTTTCATCCACATTAGGTATCAAAGGCAATGTGAAAGCGCGATATTTTTGATCCGCTTGTGAGAAAAGATATTCTTGTATATTCATCATATAAAACATTGTTTTTTAAGAAATATTAATAGTCAAATTGGACGGTTTTCTTTATCATATTTAAATTAATGTTATTATATATCTTCTTTTTTTACCTCATTTAATATCCACTTTTTGATAAAGTCTTTTTCTTCTTTGGTGTGAAAATAATGTTCCGCATCTTGTTTTATTGTTAATTTGGCGTTTGGATGGGCCGCTAAAAAATCAGCAATGTTTTCAATATAAACCAACTCATCTTTAGAACCATATAAGACATCTGTGGGGGCTTTCCAATTATCTTTGTAATTAGTAACATGCTGATAAAAATCAAAAGAAAGAGTTTGGCCATTTTCTAATTTGATGATTTTTTTCTCTTCTAATTCCTGTTTGCTTATGTGATATTGCACCATCAAATCAAAAACCATTTTAAACATATCCGCGATTGGCGAGATAAAGAAAGCGTGTTTAATGTCATAATCGGATAAATATTCATAAGCATAAAAAGCACCTATAGAATTAGCGATAACCACAATTTCTTTGTAATTCTTGGTTATTTTTTCAAATTCACTTCTAATAGCGTCTTTTAATTCCCATGGATTGCCATCTTGATAATCGAGGCCGACAACATCATATTCTTCTTCTAAATATGAGAAATCCTTTGCCTCTTTAGCGGATCCATGTAATCCATGAATGTACACTGCTACTTTTTTATCTTTTCTCTGTTCTATTTTCCAATCTTCTATTTTTTTATCAATTCTTTCGACTTCAAATAATTCATTAGCGTCAAGCATATATGTTCTTAAAAGAAGAAGTATCTTCTCATAAGTCATATCAGCGTCGCCTTTCTCAATATGAGAAATAACCGATTTGCCAGAGTAGCCCAAGGAATTTGCTAGTTCTTCTTGAGTAAGTTTTCTTTTCTTTCTAAATTGCTTAATTTTTGGTCCAATTATTTCGTGTTTCATATTGAAGTATCTCCTAAATATTATATAATAATGCTAGTCAGCCAAAGCTATATCTATACATAGTCTCTTGACCTGGACGCTTTATAAAAGAGTGGCGAAGAGAAGACAGGGCCCTTAAAAAGGTACATCTTCAAACGGTAGAGAATCCAAGGTGGCAATTGGAGCCCCGTTCGGTTCTCATTTTTTTATATATAAAATGTCGCATTCATTTAATCTTTCCAAATAATCATCAACATCACTCTTTGGATAAATTGTAATAATTTTATTAATATTCGCGTTTTGTTTATTAATTAATTCAGCCCCTTTTTCTATCACTATCATTAAAGGCTCATTGAAGGATGATATGTAGACGGGTATTATTGCGTAACGTTCATGTTTAACCCTGAATACGCAATAAGGATCACAAATGTTATTTAATGCGCTATAAATGTCGACGGGACTTAAATCATGATAATTATGAGACCCAGACTCACCAATAGGTTGCATCAATTCTCATAAAGTAGCCGAATTAATATACAAATCGTTTTTATCAAACAAATCAAAAAGGACCAATTTATTGATTTCTTTTAAATGAACATTTTCAAATTTTATATCAATCAAAGAATATTTTTTGTCCTTAAATTTTTGTATTTCACTAATAGATTTCTTGTTTTTAATATTAATAATCTTATTCATAGAATAATTATAAATATAGGTTGTTATATTTACAACAATTAACACCAAGTTTTGTATGTTGTGGAACAACCACTGCCCATCTTGTATTTTTTTGAATATTATTAAAAGGCCAAAACAATCTAATTAGGCAAAGAAATAAAAATTAATAATAGCATCAGCAGGTCATTTTTTATATTAATAAGAAGGTCTGTTTTGTTTTATAATTACAAGGGTTAAGACAATATGTTAAAGACATTAAAGGTTGATAATTTAAATATATTTACACCCACGAAATGGCAAACTGTCATTTTGAGAAACTATGGACTTGTTAAAACCACAAATATCGCAAAAGTTTTAAACTGTACACCTAGAAGAATAGAGATAGAAGCCACTAGATTGGGTATTGAATATATTCAATACAATAACTTATGGAGAGAAAAATCGTATTTAACTATCATTAGAAACAACTGGAATTTATTGAATTATGAGCAATTGTTGATTTTGCTTGAAATGAGTGAAGAAGAATTGTCCTATAACTTAAATAATAATGATTTCCTTGGCGTTAAATTAGGGAACTTCAAATCAGAAGAAGAATCTATTTACTATAAAAAATTAAATAAAGAAGAAACAAAAGAAACCCATAAGATTAAAAAGATAATCAGGAAGCACTTTATAGATAACTACGTTTCTCCTTTTTCATTTAGATATTTACAAAAAGAAAGAAAAACATATGACAACCATGATCGCATCATTTATCCATATTCTTTAGAGTATGGCGATACATTGATGAAAACCTCCGCAATTGTTAGTGAAGAAGAATTAAAAGCTTATTCTTCATGTGGCGTTAACGGATTGTGGATTGGAGCAACTTTAAGAGATTTTTGTTATTATCCTTTTTCTAAAAAAATAGATAGGAAATATTTAAAAAGACGGCAAAACCTCAATAAATTCATCGATACCACTAAAAAATATGGATTAAAAGTTTATTTATATTTAAACGAGCCACGCGGAATAAGTGTCGAAGAATTAAATGCAAAATATAATCATCTAAAAGGAAGAACTGAGGGAGATACAGTTGCTTTGTGCATCGCTAATAAAGAAGTGCGAGATTATCTTTATAACGCGACAAAAGAATTGGTTAAAAATGTACCAAGTCTCGAAGGAATAATCACAATCACTAGTAGCGAAAATTTGACACACTGCAAACACATCCCAGGTAGCGATTGCAAAACATGCCAACAATATAGACCTTATGAATTAGCTAGTTTGATAAACAACATAATGTATAAAGCAATTAGTGATTCTAATTCAAAGACTAGACTAATTGCCAATTTATGGGGATGGGCATCCTATTGTGATTATTTGCCAAATGAAGCTCAAAAGGGTATCGATTTGTTGGATCAAAATATTGAAATTATGTGTGTCAGTGAATTTGGCACCCATAAAAAAGGCAAAAAGTTTTATAACGTCGGTGAATATTCTTTATCTAACGCCGAGCCTTGCATTGAAACTATCGAATTAATAAACTACGCGAAAAAGAAGAATCATAAAGTATTGGCAAAAATACAAGTAAATAATTCATGGGAGATGTCCGTTGTCCCTTATATTCCATGTTTTGAAAGTGTTTTTAATCATTTAGAAAAATTAAGAAAAATAGGAGTAAATAATTATATGCTTTCATGGACATTAGGTGGCTATCCAAGTATTGCATTATCACTAGTGTCCGCAAATAATTATGACAATTGGCTAAAAGAAATATTCGTAGAGAATTATAAGATTGTTAAAAATGCTATTCATAATATCTCAATAGGTTTCTCTCATTTTCCTTTTGACACTCATTTGTTATATCTTTCCCCGCTTAATCAAGGCCCATCTAATTTGATATATAAAAATTCTACAAATAGAAAAGCCACAATGGTCACTTTCCCTTATGACGATATTTCTAGTTGGGTTAGCAGTCACGAAGAGAAGAGCTTTATTACCAAAATGAAGAAGGTAATTAAGCACTTTAAAAAGGCATTAAGGATGCTGAATGAAATCAATAATCCTTCTGAACCTATTTTAGAAATCATCAGATATTTAAAAGTGTGGACCATATGCTACGAATCCACACTTAATCAATATTTATTCAGTTTAAATAAAGTTGATAATAATCAAAACTTAAATTTATATTTAAATAAAGAATTAAAACTAACACTAGAGTTATATAAAATAGCCTCTACTGATGCGACAATTGGCTTTGAAGCTTCGAATCAATATATCTACACACAAAACATGTTTTTAGAAAAAATTATCAACGTTGTTCTCTTAAAGAAAAAAGAATAATATAATTATTCATATGAAAACATCTCTTAATGGTGAATGGACGATAAACTCACCGACTTACAAAAACATTAAAACCAAAATACCTGGCTCAGTTTTAAGTGCGTTATTAGAAAATAATCTCATCGAAGACCCTTATTATCGAATGAATGAATATGAGGCTAAGAAAATCTCGTTTGAAGACTTTGATTTTGAAAAAGACTTTGCTTTAAATAAAGATCAACTAAAGCAAGATAATTTCTTATGCTTTGATGGGATAGACACTATCGCTGATATTTATCTTAACAATGAACTTATCTTTAAGAATAAAGATATGCATATTGAACAAAAAATATTGTTATCTAAAAATATTATTAAAGAACACAATCATATAAGAATTCATTTTACTTCCCCGTATCAATATGTTTGGAATTACAAAAACAATGAGTTTTTCGGTACTTGTGGAGACACTTCTAATTTCCTCGAGCCCAAATCTAATGTCATAAGAAAATGCTATAGCATGTTCGGATGGGATTGGGGACCGAATTTAGGCGATATGGGTATATATAGAGATATTTATATCTTATCCACCACTTTGGGTCATTTTGAACATTTTAGACATAAGATTACATTTTTGGATAACGGAAAAGTCAGAGTTGATGTATCCACTAAATACCGCAAAATAGGAACAGGAAACATTACCTTAAAACTATCTTTTAAACAAAAGTTGCTATTTGAAGAAAGTCAAAAGTTTAATGATGAAAACCACTTTTCATTTGTTATCGATAAGCCACTTCTTTGGTGGCCTAATGGTTTTGGTGAACAAAACCTTTATGATTTAGATTTTGTTATTAATAACGAGCAAGAAGAACAAATCACTCACAAAAGAATCGGAATTAGGAAAATCCGTGTCGATGATTCTCTCGATGAATTTGGCCGCAATTTTGCGGTATATGTCAACGATGTGCATATTTTCTTAAAGGGGTCAGATTATATTCCTCAAGATGTCATATTACAAAGAGTAACCCCTGAAAGAACTAGAAGATTATTAACTCTAGTTAAAGACTTTAACCACAACGTCATAAGAGTGTGGGGTGGCGGTTATTACCCCGATGACGATTTCTATGATACCTGTGATGAATTTGGCATTTTAGTTTTCCAAGATTTGATGTTTGCGTGTTCCAATTATGATTACGACGATGAAGACTTTAGATCATTGATAGGCGAAGAGACGCGCGTGGTTTTAAGAAGAATAAGACATCATTCATCTTTGTTATTCCTTTCCGGAAATAACGAAATCGAAGAAGAAATGATGAGTTTACAAGACATCCATCGCGAGAAATATAGAAAATTATTCTTAGAATATCTACCTAAAATCGTCAAAGAAGAAATCGATATCTATTATCTAACTTCTTCACCTACGTCTGGTGAGCCATATATGGTCAAACCGTCTGATAGTAATTATTTAGACTCTCATGATTGGGCCGTATGGCATGGCTTACAGCCATTTGAATATTATCACACAATCTTCCCTAGACTCTTATCGGAATATGGATGCCAATCTATTCCTACCTATGACACGGTAAAAAAGTACGCTATTGAGGATGATTTGGATTTAGAATCTCCGGTTATGGATTGCCATCAGAAGAACAAATCTTGTAATTATAAAATTGTTCACTATGCCAAATCACTCTTTAGAGAGCCCACTAATTTTGAAGATTTAGTTTATCTATCCCAACTCACACAAGCAGAGGGTATCAAAATGAGTGCGGAGCATTTAAGAAGAAATAAAGAAAGATGCAATGGGACTCTTTATTGGCAACTCAATGATGATTGGCCGGGACAATCATGGAGTTCTATCGATTATTATTTTGGCATCAAAGCTCTTCATTATTATTCTAGAAGATTCTATGCTCCACATTTAATTAGTGTAGTGCAAAAAGAGAACAAAGTTCTCATCGCCGTATCTAATGACAGCAAAATAGATATGAAATATATCGTTCATTACTCCTTGTGTGATTTTAATGGTCATGTTGTAGATGATAAGATTCTCAATTATAAAGTCGATAAAACTAATTATGGATATGCTTTAGAATTAGATGATCCATTCGATAAAGATGATTTGGTTATTTATGTAGAATTAAAAGATGAAAAAGGAAACCTCTTATCTAATAATTTCTATCAAAAATTAAAAGATATGGATCTTCATTACAAGTTGCCACATCTAAAAGTTACTAGACTCAGCGATAAATCATTCTCTTTGGAGACCGATTATTACACCAAGGATATTTATATCGAACCACACGATAATAATTGTGTGCTATCTGATAATTATTTCAATCTATTGCCCAATCAAAAAGTTGTTATCACATCCACTAATCCTTTAGATTTTGAAAAGATGACGATACGTTCCTTAAACGAAATTTGTAAGTAAAAGAAGTTGCTTAAATTAACAAAAAAGCCAGCAAATCGCTGGTTTTTTATTGTGAGATTAAATAATGCTTTTTATCACATCGGTGACAATTCTGCCGAGGTTTTGTGCTCCTGCGATATTTGGATGAATGCCATCAGTGGTTAGAACAGCACCATTTTCCATCGCAGAGAAGATATCATCTTGCAACACAATATATTGGTCAACCATAGGCTTAACATATTTTCTTAATAAATCAATATTGTGCTTATATAAATCAAAACCTAATTGATAAACATTATTAGGACCTGGTAATAAATATGGCTCTAAGAAAATAATCTTAACTTTCGGATTAATTCTTTTGCTTATTTCTAATGTTTTTATAACATTATCAATAAATTCATCACTCGTGGTCATCTCTTCCACGACATGATCAACGTTTCTCCAAACATCATTAATGCCGATCATGAAAACTAAGATATCTGGCTTTTCTTTTAAGAATTCTGGTTCATGTCTTCTTAAGACACTGCGTGAAGTATCACCACTGATGCCATAATTCACATATTCAAAACCATCTCCTAAATATTCTTTAGTGCATAGAGAAAAACCTTTTAAAAAGTGATTGTCTCGTCTATCTCTATCAGCGTCTGTGATTGAATCGCCTTGGAAAAATATTTTTATCATGTTTGCTTCACCAATCCAATTGAAATTAGTTATTTATATTATAAATATAATTCTATCTTGATTATTTTTCAAAAGATTCTATTTGTATTATATGTGTAATTGCCCAAATCCGTTTTTCCTGATTCGTATAAATTTTGCTTTCCCCGAAAATGCCCTCCACCAGTTGTCCGATTCTACCATGATTACATCGTAGATATCCTATATGTAATGTGTTAAAATATCTACACTAGATGAGGAAATTTTTATGAAAAATGGATTCGTTTTGTTTTGCTTTATTTCAACACTTTCTTTAGTGGCCTGTAACAAGAATACTGGTCCAACAAAGGTTGAATATTCAGAATTTTATCAAAAGATACAAGAAATAGAGAATAATCACCATTCTCACGCTACGATGAATATTACATATTTTGATGATTTATCTGGAAAAGGCAAAACTATAAAAGCAACGCTCAATTATTCATGGAGTGATGAGCAAAAAAAGTTCGTTCCTGATGAAGAATATGAATATGATCTTACTGATGAAATAAATAGAACAATAAAAGACGAGTTCAAAAAAGCAGAAGAAGATGAGGATAGCAAAAGTCTTGGATATCAATATTTTATTAACCCATTTATATGTTATGTTGATTGTACAGAAACAATAGAAGAAAGAACTATCAGAACCATTGAAAGCCAAACTTATAATAGCTATGGCTACCTTACTGATTATTTACTTCAGGCTACCGTTAATGGAACATATAAAGGTGAACCGCTCAACGGAACACAAAAAACAACGTATTCCATATCATATAAATAGGAATGAAGGAATAAGTAGATATAAATTACTAATATTTTTTATAAGGGCAGGTGCGATCATCCAAACCCATTTTTCCTGATTCGTCTAAATTTCGCTTTCCCCGAAAAGAGCCCCCACCAGTTGCCAAGCAAATAGAAAAGACCGGTCTCCCGATCTTCTCTAATTATCTCCATAATGTGACCACATTGAATGAACTACAACAGTGTTAATGTCTTCATAAAATTTGTAAACCAATCGATGTTGAAGATTAATTCTTCTAGAATAATAACCTTGCAAATCACCAACCAGTTTTTCATAACTAGGTGGGTTTTGAAAAGGTTTTTGAGCGATAAGATTTAATAATTTCTTTACTTTTTCTTCTAATCCAGCACTTTTAAGTAGTTTTTTATCTTTTTCGGCGTTTTTAGTGAATTTAACAACCCACATAATTACCACTCTTCATTTGGATTATAGGTAGACATTTTAGAAATATCTTCCTTTTCGCCTTCTTTAATCTTTTCAACAAGACCTTTTTGAGAAACTAGGTAAATAGTTTCCAACATAGCGTTGTATTCAGCTTCAGAGATAATAACTGCATTCCCGTTTTTGGTGCTCACAGTGATAGAGTCATTGTACTCAATGACATTATCAATAGAACTAAAGAGATTTTTTCTCAAAACAGAAATATTAGTAACTGCCATAAGTTTTTCCTCCTGATTATATGATACACTAATTGTGTACGCTATCAAGTACAATTGTACATATTTATGTAATGGAATATTTAATAATCAAATTCATTATTTCCAACTTTAATAGTTGTTTTATTCTTTTCGCCTTTAAAAGGTTTACGGATTTCTATGAGATTTAATACCGTATAACCTTTAGATTTAAGGAAGTTAATCATTGCAT
>JAEEGL017073523.1_pt1 | contig 14838 bp, 13 predicted proteins | sample 9134231 | NCBI WGS metagenome assembly JAEEGL01 (sample SAMN16246548, study PRJNA631951) | gut metagenome | biome: gut microbiome; feature: rumen; material: fiber-attached | host: Bos | place: Iran: Karaj | collected 2018-10 | reverse complement strand
GGGCTGCAGATTGCCGTGATTGTCCTGTGTCAGCAGACCGTCGATGCAGTTGCAGAGGACCTGGAGCTCCTTGTTGTTCTGGCTGTACAGAATATTGAAGGTCTCCATTTCATTGGCGCTGGTCAGGTAGGTCACCCAATCTTTGATCTCTTCTTTCGCAGGCGTTACCGGGGTAGTGGACTGCGTGGGGTTGGTGTTGTCTTTGGTAGCTTCAGGGGTGGAAGCCTGAGGAGCCGCAGTGGTAGTATTGGAACCGCCGCCGCAGGCCGCCAGGGATAACACCATGACTGCTGCCAAAAGCAAAGCAACAATTTTTTTCATAGTTTCTCCTCCTTTTTTTCTTTTCGGTAGTACAAAAGTCGGCAGAAATGAAAAATCATCCCGCCTGTAAATCCTTTTGCTTTCCCGAATGACAGGTTCACTGTTATAGGGTTTTACCATCGTTTTTATAACACAGAATACACTGTATGTCAACCAAACTTAATGTTTGACTTCTCAATAAAAAAGAGCACCGTATCGGGTTGAATACGGTGCCCGGATCGGGTTCGTTTAATTAAGAAGATAATCCATAAAGAGCGGAACACGCTTTTCCCAGGCAGCTTCGTTGTGCATGGCGCCGGGAACCACGCGGGCTGCGACTTCGGCGCCGGATCGGGTCAGCTCCCGGGCCGTATCGAACAGACCGGTCATCAGCTGCCGGTGTTCGGCGGCTTCGCCGCTTCCCATATCCATGTAGATCCGCGTGGGTGATGTCAGCTGGCGGGCCCGGATGAGCGCTTTCATTTTGGTCGGAGCCACCCAGAGGCTCGGAGAAAGCGACGCCGCACGGGAGAAAATGTCATTGTATTCGACGGCTGCGTAGATTGCCATAAGCCCGCCCATCGAACTGCCGGCAATCAGGGTGTGCTCACGATCGGGCAGGGTACGGTAGGTCCGGTCGATTTCGGGCTTCAGCGTCCGGGCAAACCAGTCCATGGTGACAGCGCCCTGAGCTTCGATTCGTCCGACCTCGCGCCGGGTATAGCTCCAGGGGGTATATTCGTTCAGCCGTCGGTTGCCTTCCGGGTTGCTTTCGACGGTGACCACGAGCAGCGGCAGTTTGGCTTTATCCAGAAATACCTTCATTCCCCAGCTTTTTCCGTAGGTGGCGTGACTGTCGTAGAAAACGTTCTGCCCGTCGAACATGTAGAGCACGGCGTACCGCGTTTCGGTCTTTTTGTAGTCTTTCGGCAGATAAACGTACAGTCTGCGCGGATATCTGGTAAGCAGACCGGGGATTTGCAGAATTGAAACCTGAACCATGTAATGTCCTCTCCTTTATTCAATCGTCAGAATGTCCGAAAAACCGGTGATCTCGAAAATCTCCATAAGCGTCTCGCTGACGCCGCGCAGCTTCATGCTGCCCTGAGTCTGCATCTGTTTCTGAGCGGAAAGCAGCAGGCGAAGACCGGCTGATGAGAGATAGTCAAGTTCCGAAAAATCCAGTATCAGCTCTGTGGGCCCGGGCAGGACTTCCTTTAAGGTCCTTTCCAGCTCGGGTGCGGTTAAGGTGTCCAGACGGCCTTTCAGGGTCAGGGTCAGCGAGGTTCCGTTCTGTGATCTGATGATATCCATGTGTGCATTGTCCTTTCTTTGCCGGTAGACCGTATTCAGACAGGCGGCTGTCCGCGGGGGGGGCGACTTCTTTCTCTTATGCAATCTGCAAAAACAGTATACTATAATTGTTTGAAAAAGTTAACGGAGCAGAGCGGAGAAAACTAAAAATACAGGGGACAACTCCGAAAAAAGACTGAAAAAATGTGTATTCCTGAGGCACGGACTGTGTTATGCTTTACAAAGAAAGAAAAACAGTCCGGCCGGAAGGCCCGTTTTACTAAAAGGAGAGACCGCAAATGGAGAACTGGAAAGGAAATCACGATCCCGGGAATCCGCAGGAGGGCTATTTTGTCGGCTTGATGAATGCCTGCGGCTACCGTACCGAAGATCTGAAGAAACCGATTATCGGCATCGCCAATTCCTATACGGATGTCAATCCGGGCCATCGGGTCTTTCGGCAGCTCGTCGAATATGTCAAAGAGGGGATCTGGACCGCGGGCGGCGTTCCGGCCGAATTCAGCGTCCCGGCTCCCTGTGACGGCATGGCGCAGGGCGACGGTATGCATACGATTCTGCCGCAGCGGGATCTGATCGCGGCTTCTGTCGAAGCGATGGCCCGTGCCCACGGCTTCGACGGTATGGTGTTTTTGTGCAGCTGCGACAAAATCGTTCCGGGAATGCTGATGGCGGCAGCGGCTCTTAATAAACCGACGCTGTTTCTGACTGCCGGCAGCATGGTTCCCTACGAAGCCCCGGAAGGCATCTATGTGACGCCGGACCTGAAGGAATCTATCGGAGCAAGAAATATCGATAAGATCGACGAAGAGACCTTTACCCGCTACCGGGAGAATATCTGCTTCTCCTGCGGAACCTGCTCCATGTACGGCACAGCCAATACCATGGGGGTTTTTGCCGAAGCGATCGGGATCTGCCCCATTGATTCCACGACCATGCTGTACTGTTCCGGGGCCAAGTACCGTCAGGCCCGCAGCGTCGGCGAGCGGATCGTGACGCTGACAAAAGAAGGGACCCGGTTCAGGGATATCGTTAGTGAGGACAGTCTGATCAACGGCCTGCGCCACGTCGCGGCAACGGGCGGATCCACAAATGCCCAGCTGCATATCTGCGCGATCGCGAAGGTGATGGGGATCCCGCTGGATCTGGGACGTTTTGACGAGATTCAGCGGGAAGTACCCTGCGTGGCCAAGTTTAAACCCAGCAGCCGCTACAACATGTACGATTATTACAAGGCGGGCGGTGTCGGTGCCACGCTGAAGGCAATACGAAAATATCTGAATCCGGACTGCAGGCTGGCCATGGGCGGAACGGTCGGAGAGTTTCTGGACCGGTTTGCCCGCCCCGTGGATCCGGAAATCATCCGAACCTGCGGGGATCCGCTTTATCCGGATGGCTGTTATGCCGTACTGTACGGCAATCTCGCACCGGGCGGCTGCCTGGTCAAAAAGAGCGGTGTGGTTCCGGAAATGTTCCGCCACCGCGGACCCGCTGTCTGTTTTGATTCGGAAGACGATCTGCGGAAAGCCATGGCTGCGAAGGAAATTCAGCCGGGCTGCGTGCTGATCATCCGCTACGAGGGCCCGAAAGGCGGCCCCGGCATGCGGGAAATGTCCATCCCCGCCGCGATGCTGGTCGGCATGGGCCTGCATACGAGTGTGGCCATGGTTACCGACGGACGCTACTCCGGAGCCACGCGCGGCCCGTGCATCGGTCATGTGACGCCCGAAGCCTGGGACGGCGGGCCTATCGCCGCGGTCCGGAACGGAGACATGATCGAGATCGACATTGATGCGCACCGGATCCGTCTGGAAGTCAGTGACGAGGAGATCCGGGAGCGCCTGAAAACGGTCCGGCGCCCGGAAAACCATCCGGCATCCGGCTTTATGAAGGCTTACCGGCAGATGGTAAGTGGCGTCAACGAAGGCTGCACCTGGATGTATCGGGACGAGCAGAAGAGCGGCGGACCAGAAGAAGGAAGCGAAGTCCGTACCAGAGCACGGTAAAGACGGCCGTTGTGAGGATATAAGCCAGAAGATAAGCGCTGTAGCCGCCGCGTTCATAGATGCCGACGAGCGGAGAACTGTAGCTCGGCTCGGCCATGAACCAGTAGTTGGTTCCGGTAGCCTTGTCGAAAAGCCGCATCACGACTGCGCCGATGCTGATATAGAGAAGAGAGTTCAAAAGGTCCCGCAGAAAAACCCGCAGCCGGTCCGGGACCTCCGTGTGGTTGATAATGATTGAGACACCGTAGACGCAGATCAGGCCGTGCGCCATGAAGCCGGAAATGTTCAGATAGTTCCAGTAGGGGTAGTACAGCCAGTCCGGGAAGATCAGAGCGGCCAAGGCGCCGAGCATGCCGGGATGGAAGATGACGGCGCCGAGGAAGCGGTGGAGTTTTGCGGCAAAGGATCCCGGACGTGCCGCATTCGTCCAGGCGTGGATCAGACAAAGGGTGAAATTGAGGCTGCAGACGTGGATCGGCAGCGTATACAGGGTGAAGTGTCCGACAAGGGCGGTGATGCCGTATTCACAGAGCCCGAAGAAAAAGACGAGGGAGCCGACGATGCGGTCGGCTTTTATTCTGCGGCGCAGATCCGTTTTTTTATAGAAAAACGCGTACCAGACCGTGGCCGCGAGGAAAAAGGCGATGTACACCAGATGCATCGCCGAGAACTGCTCGCTGCCGACGCCTGCCGGCAGATCTTCCTCATGAAGCCAGAACATATGCTATACTCCGCTGTTTACAATGGCAGCATATTGCTCCTCCGGGATCATGGGGGAGGTAATTTCTGCCAGGAGCGAGGCCTCGATCCCGCCCTTTTCGGCATACTGCCGGCCCGCCTTTTTTATGAGTTCCAGCCGGGGAACAGTCACGACCGCTGCCTCCGGCACGTTGAACACAGGGCTTTCCGGAACGGTCAGGATCGTGTGATGGCAGGGAAACAGCAGCTTGAACTGCGCGACCGCAGGTTCAAAGTTGTGTTTGCTGTTGGGGAAGCCGCAGCCGCAGATCATAAGATACCGAAGATGGCTGAAATCCGCCTGCCCGACATGCTCGTAGCGGTCGCCGACCTTCTGCATAGCCATGCTTGAAAGCGGAAGGATGCGGTCGATCAGCGCTTTTAGCGAGGCCGGCATGCCGTAGCAGTACAGCGGGAAATTGAACAGCAGAAGGTCGCTTTCCAGGATCTCCTCCAGAATGGCCTTCATGTCGTCATCGTGATGACAGATCCCGCCGTTGTGCATGCAGGCAAAGCAGCCCGTGCAGTACTCGATGTGCTGATCCACGGTGTGGATGACATGCACGTCCTGCGGCGCCGCTTCCTTCATTCCCTCCAGAAAGGCGCGGGTGATGTGCATGGTATCGCTCCGGTCCCGCTTGGGACTTCCGTTCAAAACCAGTATTTTCATCTTGTTAATCCTCTCAGGCAAGTTGATCTCTGCTCTTTCGATATATAGTGAAGAGAGGTCACCTGTCAAGGTTTTTTTATTTCAGTCCCCAGCTGTTGTCCAACAGGGTCTTGCTGAAGAGGAAGAGAACTGCCTGTCCTTCCGGCTGAACAAAGCGTTTGATCAGCTGCGGAGGGATCACCCGCAGATCAATCAGCGTGATTCGGCTGAAGTACGGCGCGAGCAGCGGGGCGAGCGGTCCCGCGAAGGAGTCGCGGAAAATGACCAGTTCATTTGAAGTCGAAGCCGACGGATTTACGATCTGAACGGCACCGCGGTTTCCGCCGGCAAAGAGCGTGTACGGATCCCGCTCATCACAGTTTTCCGGATCGTAAAGAGGGATCCGAATCTGTTTTTCCAGATCTGCTGCGAAGCAGTCGGACAGCGGGCCTTCTGTCAGGTAGAGGATGGTATCAGGTTCGACCCGGCAGGCAGACTGCCCCGGGTAAACGCCTTCAAAAGGTGCCAGGCTCTTCACCGTGTAAGCGGACAGCGGGACGATATCTGTTTCCGAAAGGTTTTTTCCGGTCAGTTCCTGCAGCAGATGCTTCACAACCTTTTCCAGCTTTTCCTGCCGCCAGTGCGTATCGGTCCGGTAAAAAGACTCCCAGGTAAGATCGTCCGTGAGATCCGCAAAAGAAAAGCCGGGCAGGTTTTCTATAAGCCGGTTCAGCAGCGGCTCGGTATCGGCGGTCGGAATGCCCTGATCCTTCAGATAGACCGTTTTGCCCGGAATATAGGCAAATACCGGCGTGGTGCCGTTATGATTCAGCCATTCATCCGCGGCCTCGCGGAAGCGGGAAGCTGCATAAGCCCAGGAATCCGGATCCGACCGGGTATCCAGTCCGGCCAACGCATTTTCCACCCGAAGAACGCCGTTGTTTTCCCGGCGCCGCAGCAGATCCAGCTGAAACCGGGCTTTGATCCCGCGCAGCGTTTCTCTGGCCGGAAAATGATCCGTAACATAATCGTCCCATTCCCGGGCGGTACGGCCGCTTAAAAGTTCCGGCCCCGAAAAGCGCGGAGAAGCCGCCAGCAGACGCCGTTCGGACAGAGAGTATCCGCTGCCATGATACAGCAGTACGCCCAGCCCGCCTGCCGCCAGAAACAGGATGAAGGTGATTCCGATTGTCAAAAACTGCCATCGTTTCATTTCTGCGGCTCCTAAAATCTGAAATAAAGGAACGGACTGAAAGTCCCGTCGGCCAGATGGGCTATTGAAAGCAGCAGAAGCAGCAGCATAAACAGCAGGCGCAGCAGCCAGCCGAGACTTCCGGACCGGCTGTCCAGCTTCTGCATCAGTTTGGCGGCGGCTCTTTTCGGTATCGGGGTCGACGCCAGCAGGGAAACGGTCAGCAGGACCGCATAGCTACCGATCCAGAAAGCGCTTTCACTGTTCCAGAAGGAAACGTTTCCGAACATCTGTCCGAAAGCGGCTGTCCAGCCGTCCGTTTCGGTAAAACGGAAAAAGACGAAGCCCAGAGTCGCCGTGAGCAGGAGACAGCCGTGCTGAAGAATCTTCGGAAGCTTTACGGGGATGTATTTCTCCCGGAGGCGTTCCAAAACGCTCAGCAGGCCGAACCACAGCCCCCACAGCACGTAGTTCCAGGAAGCGCCGTGCCAGAGCCCGGTCAGTGCCCAGACCAACAGCAGATTAAACAGCCGGCGAAGTCCCGGACAGCGGTTCCCGCCCAGAGGAATATAGAGATAGTCCCGGAACCAGTGCCCCAGCGTGATATGCCAGCGCTGCCAGAACGCACGGATGCTGCGGCTGCAGATCGGATAACGGAAATTCTCCGGCAGATGAAAGCCGAACAGACGGCCCAGGCCGACGGCCATATCGCTGTAGGCGGAGAAATCCAGATAGACATAAAGAAGAAAGGCCAGTGCGCTCAGCCATGCCAGTGCCGCTGTGGGCTGCCCCACCTGCTCGCTTCGCTGACAAAACGCATACAGACCGTCTGCCAGCAGGGTCTTTTTTGCGAGACCGACCGTGAAGCGGAGCGCGCCGGCCGCAAATTTCTCCGGGCTTTCCTTCCGCTCCGTCAGGTCAGGCGCTATCTCCTCATAACGTACGATAGGTCCCGCAATAAGCTGAGGGAAAAAAGAAAGCCAGACAGCCAGCCGGAACGGATTCTTTTCTGCGGAGATCTCGCCCCGATATACGTCGACACCGTAACTGATTGCCTGGAAAGTATAAAAGCTGATCCCGATCGGCAGCGCCAGCCCCAGGGGAGCAAAGGCCCGGCCGCTGAGTCCGTTCACCGTACGGATCAGAAAATCGGAGTATTTGAAAAGCCCGAGCAGCCCCAGACTGAGTGTTAAGAACAGAACCAGGACGATCCGGCAGCCTTTCCGTCCCCGCAGTTTTTCCATCAGGCAGGCACTGCCCCAGGCAAGCGCGATCTCTCCCAGCATCAGCAGCAGACAGAGCTGCTCCCCGTAGAAATAAAAGATCAGGCTGGCCAGCAGCAGGACCGCATTGCGGAACTGTTTGGGCAGCGCAAAATAGAGGACGACTGTCCCCGGGAGGAAAAAGCAAAGAAAGGTCAGACCGGAGAAAACCATTTTATTAGTCGCACATGATAAAGAGGACAGCGGTACCGTCCGTCTGCGTAATCACACTGTGGGCTACCACACAGACATTCCAGGCAAGATTCGCCTGATTCTTCAGAGTCTCCTCAAAACCGGCCATCGCGGAAGCCTCTTTAACAAAGAAGACATAGCAGATAAAGGTGTTGGGACTGATCATCGGGGATAAGATTGCCCCGTCGGTAAAACCGTGAAGTTCCAGCCGTTCGCCGCCGTCCAGAGCATTCTTGCCGGTCAAACCGGTCAGTCTTCCTTCTGCTACCTGCTGTGTGAAGCATTCGGTAAATTTCTGGTGGCTGTTGAGATACTCGACTATTTCCAGGGCACCGGCATCCGGATTCTCTTTCCGATAATCAAGGAAAATCGGCACCAGATCCCGGGCTGTTTTGGCGATCGTGCCTTCGATTACTTTGTGAATGTCAAAGTCTTTCGGCAGCATCGCAAGCAGCAGCCGGTTGCTTTCCCGCAGCGTGATTGTCTGGTATCCGTCCGGATCCATCCAGCTGTTCTTCAGCGTTTCGGCTACCGAGTCGGCGGAACCGTCCCGAAGGGTAAATACATACACAAAGCCACGGTCGTTCTCGGAATAGTTGTACAACAAAGCCGCTTCCTGAATCTCCTCCGGCAGTTTCATGTTATAGTCAAAACCCGGATAATACTCGGTCAGTTTCATGTCCGAAAACATCCTGAAGCAGCCGCGCTCCTCCAGATCCAGAACGATTTCCCAGGGCGATGCATCCGGATCCTTTTCCAGGCTTTCATGAAGCCAGGCAGAAAGGACCTCTTCCGCATTTCGGTTATCGGGCATCCCGCTGTCTGTCGAAGGAACAGGGCTTGTTGAAGGCATTGAAGATGCCGCTGGCGCTGTGTTCTCGCTGTCGGGCGGTATTGTTGCAGAAGAAGAGGGATCGGCTTTCCCGCCGCAGGCGGAAAGAAGCAATATCAGGCAAAGCGCCAGTATCCGGACATTTGTTTTCATAGCGGATCTCCTTTCGGATAAGTGTCTCTTAACAGAAAACAATTCAGACAGAGAAAATGCTGCACGGGGAATTCCTACTCTTTGCTGAGCAGAAAGACCGCATACAGGAGCCTGTGGTCGGAACACTCCGCGTCTGAGATGCCGCTGGAAAGCTCCGTAAAGCCGTTGCTGACCACGATATTGTCCGGCGAAGAATCAAAGCGGCGGAAGGTTGCATAGCGCCTGTCCGGCGAATTGACAAAGTAAGCACCGCCCAAATGGCGGATATCTTCGATGTTAAAACTGTTTAAATCTGCCAGAAGGACGTAGTATTCACAGCCTTTCAGGATTTCGGCAATCGTCTTCATCTGCTCGATCCGCACGGAGCGGTTCTCAAAGGAAAGATGGGTGACAAATACATCGAGCTTCAGGCCCTCCACAAAAACAACTGCATGTCCCAGCGAGCGTTCTTCGCCGTTTCCGGATTCCAGAGGAATGACCTCAAAATACTCAATAGGGTAACGGGAGAGCAGTGCATTGCCGTACTCGCCGCTGCCGAGCGCAATCGCCTTCGCAAAAGCATAATAAGGATAGCCGGCCATGCGGGCCAGCTCCGCCGGCTCATCCGTGTTTCCGGAGCGTCCGCAGTCCACATCCACCTCCTGGAGACCGATGATATCCGGTGATACCGCGCGGATCGCCTCTGCGATCTTTTCCAGCCCCGCTGCTCCGTGCTGTATGTTCAGGGTGGCCAGTGCCAGATCGGTGCTGACGGATTTCGGGGCGGCGGATTCACTCCCGGAAGAGACTTCCGGGACGGATGCCTCTCCCGTACAGGCGCTGAGAAGGCAGAGAAGCACAAGGAGTGTACCGATAATCAGATAAGCTTTTTTGACCGGTTCCTTCACAGATCCCTTCTCTCCCATAAAACAATCTGCTCAGATAAACAGGTGATCATCTGAGACTTTTCAGGTATTCCTTGTGCTCGTCACTGACCCGGTAGCTTTCCACCGCCTTCTGGATGGCCTTCCTGTGAACCCATTCGTCCAATCGGCGGTCTTCGAAATAGGAAACGGTTTCATCGTACCGTTTCGCGAGGGCTGTGGCAAAATACCAGGCGGCCATCATCTTCAGATAATAATCCTCGCCCTTTTTGTTTGCGACAAGCTCCGGATACTCTTCCCGGAAATCCTCGCCCAGAAATTCATTCATCAGCATGCGGATTCCGAACCGGGCGGTATACACATGCTCCGAAGCGATCCATTTTCTGATGTAAGGCAGAAGCTTTTCGTGGTTTTTGGCGAATGCCTTGGGCGTCGCCTGATCCGACACCGGCCAGCAGTCGACATAGGGCAGGAAGGTTTCCACAGCCCGGACGCATGCATCAAAATCCCGGATCATCGATATGACGAAGAAATGAATCAGATTCTCCTCATAGTATCGGTGCGGCAGATCGCTCAGGAATGCTTCCCGGTCGGGACTCACGAAAATTTCTCGGGCAATTTTCCTCATCTCAGGTGTTCTGACGCCCAGGATGGTCTCCGGCGATACGTTCGGGACCAGTTTTGCCTGAAACGCCCGGTACGCGTCGTCTTTTACTTTAATCAGCTGATTATACAGAGTCATGGAAAACCTCCGTCATAGGGATGCATAAAGATGTTCCGTCCGGTTCGTTTTACGGGATCAGTATACTATGAACGCCCGGGAAAAGGAAAGAGGAGAGAAGGAAAAAGGCACGGGAACAGCATAGGGAAAGAAGAAAAATGCATGACGGAATAAAGTTTGGTAAGTTTCAGACAGAATCATTGGAATTTTGAAAAGAATGAAATATAATAAACTCAAACCGGGAATCGAAAAACAGACCAAGACCGAGAAAAAGGTAAAAACCTGGTATCGAAGCTGCAACAGTGAAGGAGGCTGCACGATGGAGGAAATAAGGATCCCTTACGGAAAAGGATATCAGACCATACATGTAGAGAAAGAGCGTCTGGCTGCCGTTCTGAGTCCGCATCAGACGGAAGAGAATACCGCGGACGGTGCGCAGCTTGTCCGCAAAGCGCTGGCCGAGCCGATCGCGTCCCCCAGACTCTGCGAACTGACACGGGATAAAAAAAGAGTGCTGGTGATCACCAGCGATCATACCCGGCCTGTACCGAGCAAAATCACTATGCCGCTGCTGCTTGAAGAGATCCGTCTCGGCAATCCGCAGGCTGAAATCACCATACTGATAGCCACCGGTATGCACCGGCCGACCACAACGGAAGAACTCCGTCAGAAACTGGGAGATGAGATCGTTGATCACGAAACGATCCTGATACACAATGCGCTTGCCCAGGATGAGATGGCTTTCTTCGGTATTCTTCCTTCCGGCGGCGAACTGTGGCTGAACAGACAGCTTAAGGACGCAGATCTGGTTATTTCCGAAGGTTTTATCGAACCGCACTTTTTCGCGGGCTTCTCCGGGGGACGAAAGAGCATTCTGCCCGGTATAGCGTCTGAAAGGACCGTTCGTTACAATCACAATGCACGCTTCATTGCGGACCCTCATTCGCGTCAGGGCAGTCTGAGCGACAATCCGATCCACCGCGATATGCTGTATGCGGCAAAGCAGGCAAAGCTCAGCTTTATCCTGAACGTGATCCTGGATGACAAGAAGCAGATCGTGGCGGCTGTTTCCGGAGACCCGGAACAGGCTCATGCCAGCGGCTGCGCCATCTGCGATCAGCGGATGAGATTGCAGCCGGTCCCGGCAGATATTGTTGTTACCTCAAACGGCGGCTATCCGCTGGACCAGAATCTCTATCAGTCGGTCAAAGGAATGACCGCGGGGGAAGCCTGCGTTAAACCCGGCGGCGTATTGATCATGAACGCGGCACTCGGAGACGGTCACGGAGGCGAGAGCTTCTTCAGGTGGTTTGCGGATCGCAGCGGCCCGGAAGAGGTCATACGGGATATAGAGCATATACCGCCGGAGGATACGCATTTTGATCAGTGGGAAGCGCAGATCCTGGCAAGGATCCAGCTCAAAACGACCTGCATCTTTGTAACGGGGGAGGAAAACCGCGACCTGGTTGAAAAAATGTATATGCGCTGGGCTCCGGACGCGGATACGGCTCTGGCGGAGGCGTTTGATATCGTTGGCCGGGAAGCTGCTGTAACAGTGATCCCCGACGGTGTCGGGGTGATCCTGTAGACTTCGCAGTATGCCTGGAATTTCGGGGCGGTTTCATGAGATCATGAACCGCCTTCTTTTAGGGGGAATCATAACATATAGACCATGAAAAAGTATACCCTGCCGGTCATAATGCTGGCCATATTTGAGGCAGTAGCCATTACTTTATGGCTGACCAAAGACAATATCTTTTATCTGTTTAACTTCAGTTACATCGGCTGTTCCATTGCATTGGGCATCTTCCTGTTTATTCGGAAGTACCGGTATGCCAGGCGTATCGTGCAGCTGCTGGTGGGCCTGTATATGCTGGTTTATCTGGGACTGATCTGCGGTGAGAACATGCAGATAGAAGGCTTCTGGTATTATCTGTTCACCGGTGTATTTGAAGCGGCCACGATACATTACGCCGTTGCAAAGATATTCGGTCCTCTTCTTTTCGGACGGGGCTGGTGCGGCTATGCCTGCTGGACCGCTATGGTGCTGGATTTTCTGCCCTATAAAGTTCCGGCCCGGCCCAGAAAGAAAATTGGGTGGATACGGTACATAACTTTCGCCGCTTCACTGGTCTTTGTCGCCGCCCTGTTTCTGGCACACGTCGGGAATATTGAAAGAATCATGTTTTGGGCGTTTATCATCGGCAACGTTTTGTATTATGCGGTGGGGATCATCCTCGCATTTACCTTTCAGGATAATCGGGCTTTCTGCAAATATATCTGTCCGATCACGGTGTTTCTGAAACCCATGAGTTATTTCTCTCTTTTGAGGGTAAGATGCGATAAGGAGAAATGTATCTCTTGCGGGAAATGCAAACGGGTATGTCCTATGGACGTCGATGTCACGGACAATTCGAGGAACAGGAAAAACGGCACGGAGTGCATTCATTGCATGGAATGCGTAAAGAACTGTCCCAAAGGAGCACTCTGACGCGTCCGGATTTATAAAGACAAAATAACCGAACACTGACATGACAGAACCGGAGGCTGACATGCGAATCAGTCTCCGGCTCTTTTTGTGCTCTGTTCCTGCGGCCCAGATGCATATGGGCTGCGGGAGGAGGGCTTTTTGTCAGCGTTAGGCCGCTTAGTTCTTGATTCCCTTTCTGATCACAGGGAAGATCAGGCAGGCCGCCACGCCTCCGATGCAGGCGGTAAACAGCTGCAGCACGCCGAAATTCACTGCTATGACAGCCTGGGCCTTGGGAGGCAGGAAGGCCGGCGCGATCCATTTGACAATCAGCAGATACTGGATCCCGAATTTGCACAGGGCGCCTGCGGCAACGGCAAGGATGTTCCGCACGATCTCGGGCAGCTTCGCGTTCTTCAGCAGCTTGATGATCAGCGCGATCACCAGCACGTAGGTCAGGTTGCCTGCGGCGATGGCGGGCACCACTGCGATCTGTGCATTGATCCCCAGAAAATAGGCGAAGAACGGCGAGGCGATCGCGGCGGCCGCTCCGACGCTCCAGCCGAAGAGCAGCGTGGAGAGGGCCAGGACGAGGTTGACCAGCGAGCCGGTCAGCAGCTGCTGTTTTAACGGTGCGGTAGCCGCCTGGGCCAGAATGATCAGTGCGATGGCAGCGGCGCTGCAGGTAATCCATTTGACTTTTTTGTTCATATTCTTGCTCCTTCCGGAGCCGTTGGGACTTCGGATCACTTAAGATCCGGGTTCAGCGGCATCTCCCATTCGGTAAGATCGGTGTGCAGCAGGTGATGCGACCTGTGGCCAAGCGGTTTCTCCAGATACTGTTCGTACAGGGCGATCACATCCGGGTTCTCATGGGAATAACGCAGTTTGCTGGCTGCATCCAGATTCCACAGCACGCTGCCGCGGGTATCTGCCAGCTCCTGACCTTCGTGGATGGGCTGTCCGCCGCCGCCCGCGCAGCCGCCCGGGCAGGCCATGATCTCAACGAAATCGTATTCGACTTCGCCGGACTTCACCGCTTCCATGAGCGCACGGGTATTTCCCAGGCCGCTGGCGACGGCGACCCGCACGGTTCCCGCGCCGGGCACGTCGAAGTTCGCTTCCTTCCAGCCCTTCATGCCGCGTACCGCCGTAAAGGCGTCAGCAGGAGGATTGGTCCCCGTGATCAGATAGTACGCGCTGCGGAGCGCCGCATCCATTACACCGCCGGTCGCGCCGAAAATGACGGCCGCACCGGTGCCGGAGCCGAGAGGCGAGTCGAATTCGCGCTCAGCGAGATCTTTCACATTTACATGATAGCTCTTCAGGAGCCGGCCCAGCTCCCGGGTCGTGATGACCACGTCCACGTCGGGATCGCCGCAGGCATCCTTCAGATTGGGCAGATCGGCCTCGCTCTTTTTCGCGGTGCAGGGCATCACGGAGATCACGCGCATCTTGTGCGGATCCACGCCGATCTTCTCGGCAAAGAAGCTCTTGGCGATCGCGCCGAACATGGCCTGCGGAGACTTGGCCGTGGAGAGGTTGGTCGTGTATTCGGGAAACTGGGATTTCACAAAACGCACCCAGCCCGGGCAGCAGGACGTGAACATCGGCCAGTTATACTGATCGCGGTGCGTGAAGCGTTCGATGAATTCGCTGCCTTCTTCCATAATGGTCAGGTCCGCGGAGAAATTGGTATCGAATACATAGTCGAAGCCCAGTGCCTTCAGCGCAGCCGCCATGCGGCCGACGGTGGCTTCTTCGCGGGTCAGGCCCAGATGCTCCGCCCAGGCGGTACGCACGGCCGGTGCGACCTGGACAACGGTGGTAAGGGTCGGATCCTCCAGCGCGGCCACCACCTTGGCGGTGTCATCCCGCACGGAGAGAGCGCCGACCGGGCAGTGCGTGATGCACTGGCCGCAGAGCGCGCAGTCCGCTTCGGTGAATTTGCGGTTCAGGCGCACGCCCACATTGGTGCGGGAACCGGAGCCCATCACATCCCAGACTTTCAGGGTCTGAATTTTGTCGCAGACCTGGATGCAGCGCATGCACTTGATGCACTTGGATTCCTTGCGGACCAGATAGCTGTTCTCCGGCCAGTCGTTCTTCCGCACATCCTTCGGATAAGGATTGTCGCGGATGCCGAACT
>JAEEGL016100053.1_pt1 | contig 14838 bp, 15 predicted proteins | sample 9134231 | NCBI WGS metagenome assembly JAEEGL01 (sample SAMN16246548, study PRJNA631951) | gut metagenome | biome: gut microbiome; feature: rumen; material: fiber-attached | host: Bos | place: Iran: Karaj | collected 2018-10 | reverse complement strand
TCATAATGGCAGCGATAAGTATGGAAATATATTTTTTCACAATAAAACCTCCGTATATTCTGATGTTAAATAGCGCAGCAAACTAAAGACGGCCTATCCCTTGCAGGCATAGTCCACCCATAAGCAGAGGTTTTTCAATTATTAAGACGGACTTTTTGTGAAACAGGTGTAGCACCTGTCAGAGAACAGACGGGTATAGAAACAGATAATAAAAAGACAAGGAGAGGCATGACCGCAGAAATTCCTGCTGTCATTCCATCCCCGAATCCACGAAGATTTTTTTCGCATTGCTGTATGCAGGCGCAGACCGGACAGTCTCTGCCATCGCATTCATGGTCAGCATGTGCGGCAATAAAGAAAGATGAGAATAACACGATCATCAGCATTACAGCCGCCATGATGCATACTAAATATTTTTTCCGCATTAACGTTTTTTCTATCATTAAACAGCCGTTTAATCCAGTATTTTCAAGGGCCGCACCAATTATAGCCACCACATGGGCAGGTGTCAAATGATACATGATCACATTATGCGCATATCATCTTATCGGGATTTATTTCAACTCCTTCTCATGTAATTCCTGAATTTCTTCAATAGCCGATAGCATTGGCTTTATATCCTTTCCAAGAAGCTTTCTGTCCACGTAATTTCTGGTTATCTTCATAACTGTACCGCTTAAAGCCAGAACACCGATCAAGTTGGGGATAGCCATCATACCGTTAAATGTATCAGAAAGGTCCCACGCAAGAGCCAGATCCATTGTAGCTCCCACTAGAATAAATACAACGAATAAAACCTGATAGACCTTTACCGCTTTCGTTCCGAAAAGATACTCAAACCCCTTGCTGCCATACTGACTCCATCCAAGTACAGTTGAAAAAGCAAAGAAAAGGATCGCTATAGCTATAAATGCTGCACCGGATCCACCGAAAACAGTTGAAAAAGCTTCAGCGACAAGTGCTGTGGAAACATTATCGGAAATGACTTTTCCCGTATTCAGGTCTACAAGTCCGCTTGATAAAACAGCAAAAGCTGTAAGGGAACAGACTATGATCGTATCGGCAAACACTTCAAAAATACCCCACATACCCTGAACCACAGGCTCTCTCACGTTTGAGCTGGAATGAACCATGACTGATGAACCGAGTCCTGCCTCATTGGAGAAAACTCCTCTCTTCATTCCCCACTGAACCGCATAGGAAATACCGCTTCCTACTATTCCTCCTCCAACTGCTTTCATTCCAAAAGCACCTTTAATGATAGAAGAAAAGACCGCTCCCACCTGGCTGAAATTAACTACCAGTACTGCGATCGCTCCTATGAGATATATCACAGCCATAAACGGAACAAGCTTCTCCGTTACAGAAGCTATCCTCTTCAGTCCTCCCACAATAACGAGTCCTGCAATGATCATTAAGATTATTCCGGTACCCAGTGCCGGAATATGAAATGCGGAACCCATGTTGACGGCGATCGAATTTACCTGGCTCATATTTCCTATTCCAAAGGATGCAATAACACAGAAAATACTGAAGAGAACAGCTAATACTGATCCTATGATCTTACATCCCTTTTTGGATCCAAGTCCGTCCTTAAGGTAGTACATGGCACCGCCACACCACTCATCTTTTTCATTTCTTCTCCTGTAATAGATACCCAGAACATTTTCAGAGAAATTGGTCATCATACCGAAGAATGCCACAACCCACATCCAGAAAATAGCACCGGGTCCGCCGGATGCAATGGCCGCTGCCACACCGGCTATATTACCTGTACCTATCGTTGCTGCCAGAGCTGTACACAGGCTCTGGAACTGGGTGATCTGCATATCCTCTTTCGCTGTATGTGAAGTAACATTGGAATCACGGAAAATACCTCCTATCGTATTTTTGACCCAATGCCGGAAATGTGAGATCTGAAAGCATTTTGTCAGGCATGTCATCAGAATTCCCGTACCAACCAGTAATATCAGCATGGGCAAACCCCAGACAAAACCGTTAACTTTACCGTTTATGTCTTCAAGCATAACCAAAAAATCATTCATAACTCTTCTCTCCTGTAAATTCCATACTTAAGTTTTCCGGTGTCTATTCTTACAAGCAGTTCCTGTAGATCTGTTCCACATCAGTCTGCGAAAGCTTAACGTATGCACGGGTTAATAATCCGCTGGTCCTTACGGCTTCAGATGCCATCAGTTCAATTTTGGAGTCATCAATACCGATCTCCGAAAGCTTTCCGGGCAATCCCATATAACGGAAAAAATTCTCCGTTAATCCTATTCCCGCTTCCGCCGCTTCGTGATCATCATCGATCTTTACGTCCCATACGTTCCTGGCAAACATGGCGAACCTTCCGACGGTTTCTGTGTTTAATACGTATCTCATCCATGCCGGTGTAAGGATAGCAAGACCTACTCCATGGGTAATGTCATAGAATGCAGATAGCTCATGTTCTATAGGATGTACCGACCATGCACCTCCCTTCCCGAATGTAAATAAATGATTCAGCGCAATAGAGCTTGTCCACATAAGGTTTGATCTTGCTTCATAATCCTCCGGATCTTTAATCGCAACCGGCCCGTATTTAAAACACGTTTTCAGGGCAGCTTCGCTTAGTCTGTCCGTAATATATGCCCCGTCATTCGGTTGGAAATACTGTTCAAAAATATGTGAGATGATATCCGCGGTTCCGGCTGCCGTCTGCATTTTAGGAAGCGTAAATAAATAGGTTGGGTCACATACAGATAATGTGGGATAAAGAAAAGGATGGTTTATCTCCAGCTTTTCTTTTGTTTCTTCATTACTGATAACAGCACCCGGATTCATTTCGGAACCTGTTGCACAGATCGTTAATACGGTAAATACAGGCAGGGCCTTTACTACCTTTGTCTTATCAAGTACCAGATCCCAGGGATCGCCGTCATAAAATGCAGCACACGCAATATGCTTTGAAGCGTCAATTGAGCTTCCTCCGCCAACTGCCAGCACTACGTCGATACCGTTTTCTTTGCATATCTCTGCGCCCTTCTTCACTGAGGACAGCTTAGGATTGGGTTCTACTCCCGGAAGTTCAAATATCTCATAGTCCTTCAGGACCTCGTATACCTTGTCGTATAAGCCGGTCTTTTTAATGCTTCCTCCTCCGTAAACCAGAAGCACCTTCTTTCCGTATTTTCCGATCTCTTTACTCAGGCATTCGATCTGGCCTTTGCCGAATCTTATATCTGTAGGAACGCAATATTCGTAATTATTCATCTGTATCCCTCCTGCAATGCCTTCTTATATCTTAGCCTTGAACCTGTCATATCTTAATGAGCTCAGATCAACATCCGTTGTACCGGTAGCTATAAGCTGTGCCAGCTGATGTCCCGCTGCAGGCCCGATACCGAATCCATGGCCTGACATTGCACACGAGGTGTAAAGCCCCGGTACTTCATCTATGGCACCGACAACAGCAACACCGTCTGCACATTTGTCACTCCATCCTGCCCATGTTCTTACTATCTTTGCATCAGCAAGATCGGGGAAGTATTTCATAATGCCGCGGCATATACAGGGAGCGGTCTTTGCGTTTGATACCGGAGTACCGTTATCCTTATTCGAACCTTCAAAACCTGATGATCCGCCAAATACAAATGAACCATGCTTCGTCTGGTGGCCATAAAAATCAGCCTCTGCCGTACCAAGCATCTGGTCGAACATCTTAGGCTCCGCCTCCGTTACAAGACATTCCAGAAGAGACCTTGTCATGGGAATATCGACACCAACCGTACCAAGTATCGCCCTGCTTTCATATCCTGCCGCTACCAGAACGTTTTCTCCTTCGAATACATCTCCCGACTCACAGATGACTTTTCGAACCCTGCCCTTAACCATGCGGAGTTCCGTCACCTTTTCTCCCGAAATAAACCTCACCCCGAGTCTTCTGGCCATCTTATAGTAGCCCAGGGTGGTGGTAAGCGGGTTCGCATGTCCGTCTGTCGGGCACCAGCTTGCACAGGTTACCTCGTCTGAAAGATAGGGGTTAATGCTCTTAACCTCTGCAGCATCTATCATCCGTACATCGAGTCCGCAGCTTTGAGCATTTGCAGCAAGTCTGGTCAGAATTTCTTTATGCTTCTCATTTTTTCCCAGACGCAGGTTTCCGTCCTGATGATACTCACAGTCTGTTTCCAGTTCTTCGGAAAGAGTGGGCCACAGGTTCTTGATACCGTACATCACGAGCGGCAGTTCTCTTACATCACGCCCTGACTGGCGTACACCTCCGCCATTTCTGCTTGAGCCTCCGTTTCCGATAAAATCACTGCCTTCCAGGACGATCACGCTCAAGCCTCTTTTCTTAAGGTAATAAGCTGCAGCATTTCCTATCACACCGCCGCCGATTACTATTACTTCAGCATTACTCTTCATAATGATCATCCTCCTTTGCTTCATTTGCAAAGATCCGCATCTCTATGGGACGCATGGGAACCCGGCTCGTTGCAGGCTCTATCTCTGCAGGAGAAACTCCCAGCTCTCTCGCCACAATTCCCTTTACAAGTCTGGAGCAGGTCTGACCCTGGCAAAGCCCCATTCCTGCCCGTAAATATCTCCTTATTTCCGTCATGGTCCACATTCCGTCATGGACCGCCTGTCTGATCTCACCCTTTGTTATTTCTTCGCAGCGGCAGATAAGCATGTCATCATCGGGAGCCGGTACGAAAGGTCCTATATCCCTTGATCTGTCATTAACACTGTTCATTACCAATTCCCTCCTACTCTGCGTATCTGAAAAACCTTGCAGTCATTGCGTATTCTTTAGGCACCCTCATGGTCAGAAGATGCGTCTTGTCAAAGGCCTTTGCTGACTTAATGGATACGACTTCAGCTTCACATACCTTTTTACCGTTTCTCCCAAGTGCGATCCCCTTTGTTCCTGATTCCGGAAGCGGCAGGAATTCATACGGAAGAGTTACCGTTGCGGTTCCGTCTCCGCAATCCTCATCCACAAGGAATATTGCCTGTCCGGAACAACTTGCCACGCACATACCGCAGTTTATACACTCACCGTCTTCAACAACGATCGGAAGTGACGTAATGTTATTTCCGATAGAGATACATTTCTTCGGACACGCATCCTGACAGGGATTGCACGGTATATTCTGTGTGCACTCTATAACAGGATGAACGCCTTTCTTATGGGTAACTCCCGGATATCTCTCTATCTCTTCATCAGCAACATATCCCTTTTTCAAAAGGTTTTCAGAAATATCAATTCCTTCTTCTGTTTTCTCAATTGACTTTCCGCGGTTCTTCGGAGCAAACATTCCCTGGCGAAGACCATCCAGAGCCTTTTCCATATCACCGAGAGATGCTTCCATCTCTTCAGCCCCGATATATCCCAGATATTCAGCCGCGACAACTCCGGCCATACGACCCTCTATCATTGCGGAAGAAGCTTCTTCTATACCTGATACGTCACCTGCTACGAATACTCCCGGAATAGAAGTACGTCCATATTCGTCACAGACCGGCACCTGGCCGCCTCTTTTCGGATTGTCCTCCATCTTTGCACCGGCCATCTTAAGAAGCTGTGACATGGGCGACAAACCTACTGCAAGACATATGGTATCTACCGAAAAATGCTTTTCTGTTCCGGGGATAAACTGAAACTTATCATCCACTTCTGCTATCGTTACACCCGTAACATGATCGTCACCCTCTGCTTCAACGATAGTGTGTGAAAGATAAAAAGGAACTCCGGTCCTTGCCACTTTAGCCGCATGTACACCGTATCCTCCGACTCTTGGCGCTGCATCCACCAGAGCTGCCACCTCACACCCGCATTGCAGGAGCTGGAATGATACTACAAGACCCACATTTCCCGAACCAAGCATTAACACTCTTTTCCCGGGCAATACGCCGTGAAGGTTCATAAGCGTCTGGGCTGCTCCTGCACCGATCACACCCGGCAGGGTCCAGCCCGGAAATGTGACCATATTTTCCGCTGCACCGGTAGCTATTACCACTGCATCGGCTTTATAATGCTTTATCTCATCTCCGATTTTTACTACAACTTCCTTATCCTGATAGAGGCCTATTACTGTTGCGTTAAGAATGACCGAAACGCCGGCTTCCGCAGCTTCATCCAAAAGCTGCTGCCCTATTACAAAGCCCCTGATCTTTGCTCTGTGTTCCTTTGAACCAAAGAACTTATGTATCTGTTTAAATAACTGTCCTCCCGGTTTTTCATTTTCATCAAATACGACTACATCCAAACCTCTTTTTGCTGCCTCGACAGCTGCTGACAATCCTGAAGGACCGGCACCAACAATGATAAGATCATATCGTTTCATAACTCTGTCCTCCTATTGCTCTGAAAAAGGTGTTCCCGATACACCGAACTGAGTCTTTACATCCATTCCCTCTTTAAGAGGTGTAATGCAGGTTCTTACATTCGGCACGCCATCTACTACCATTACACAGTCGGTACAACGACCGATAGCACAGAATATCCCTCTTGGCTTATGCTCTTTCTGAGTGTATCTGTGAACCATTACATCTGCCGCCTTAAGAGCCGCTGCGATAGGTTCCCCTTCATATCCCTCCATTTCTTTTCCGTCAAAAGAAAATTTCACGATCCGTCCCTTTTCCTGTATTCCAAGTATCGGATGCTCTGCTATTCTCTCTGCCATAATAATGTGCTCCTCTCATTTATATCCGGCTTTAATGCATATCCGGCTCATTCCATAATCTCAGGCTGGTTCCGAGACCCATACTTTTTGCTTTTTCATAACATACCTTTCCCCACGCCACGTCTTCTACCGGCATACCGCCGACAGAATAAACAAATATCTGGTCATCACTGATACGTCCCGGCCTTTTACCGAAAATGATATCTCCGAGATCCGTTATCTCATCCATTGTGATGATCCCATCGTGAGCCATATCCGTGAACTTTGATCCTATGATGTTATTTGCTCCGAAGGACGGATATGTGAATTCTTCTGCCCAGGCTTCATAAAGCTTGATATTGTCTACCACAAGAGAGCAGCTCTTTAATTCCTCCGAATCCATATCAAATGCGCTTACTCCGATAAGCACCGCTCCGGGCTTTATCCATTCCTTCTTTACAAAGGGATATGTTGAAGGATCTGTCCCTCCTGAATTTGCAAAGGATATAACATCCGTATCCCTTATAAGCTCCTCTATCGTTTCAACAGCTTCCACTTTCTTAAGCTTCGGATATTCTTCTTTTACATATCCTATAAAACTCTGAAGAGAAGCTTTACTCCGTCCCTTGACCTTAACGGTATCTATATCAGGACATGCTGCCAAAATAGCTGCCAGTGAAGTTTTCCCCATGACTCCCGGTCCGCAGATGCCACAGACCCTGGCACCCTTTCTTACCAGATATTTCGCTCCGACACCCGGTATCGCACCTGTTCTCATTGCACTTAAGAGATTGGCGCTCATAAGGGCGAGCGGTGCACCCGTATCTTTATCATTGAGCATTACCGTGAGGATCGACCTCGGCAGACCCTTCTCTTTATTTGACATATTCGATCCATACCATTTCATGCCCATGAGATCGAAGGGTCCTCCTATATAAGCCGGCATCGCCATAAACCTTCTGTCGTCCCCTTCATCAAGGGGCATATTGGGGAAGGGCGATGTTTTGGGAAATGAGACCTGGCTTCCGTGTGAATTATGGTTCTCTCCTCCCATCACATAATCCCCGGTGTTCAGGCACTTAACCACCTCTTCCATGGCCTCTATACATGCTGCCATGTCCTTTACTCCCGCCTTTATCATGTCTTCTTCACTTAAGAAAATGAAATCTATTGCTGGATAGCTCATATATATTCTCTCCTGATCATTTCATACAGGGTTCATCCCAAAGGTTCAGCTTTGTCCCTATTCCAAGTTCCAGAGCCTTCTTGTAGCAGTCATATCCCCATGCAACGTCTTCTATCGGCATTCCTCCGCTGCTGCACATAACGATCTCATCGTGGGATTCCCTTCCTTTACTGATTCCGTTTACGATATCGCTGAGGTTCAGTACCTGCTCCCTGCTGATCCTGCCTTCTCTTACCAGGTGGATAAAGTGAATTCCCATTATCACCCATTCACGTTTATTTCCAAGTTCATCCACCGGTCCTCTGGCAATAAAGTTATTCATGTATTTGTCATACATGCCGTAGTTATCAACTACCATCTTTGTTCCGATCAGTTCATCGAAATCCCTGTACAGGAAGCTTCCCATTGAAAAAACGGATGCTCCCTTCTTAAACCACTCAAGATGAAATTCCTCGGCCTTATCCGGTGTTACGGACATTGCTTCACTTACCACATCCGCATCCCTGCATGCCTGCTCAAGTGTTTCACAGATCTCTATTGTCTTTACCTGAGGATATCTTTCTTCTATAAATTCCTTCAGTGAAAGTGTTGATTGCGACGTGGGTGAACTTCCCTTGATCTTTACCTTCTCTATGCAGGGAAGAACAGCCATATAGCACATAAGAGCACATTTATTGATAACTCCCGGTCCAAGGATAGAAAGTACCCTGGAGTCCTTATTGGCAAGATATGATGCAGCCATAGCAGGCATGGCACCTGTTCTCATCGCACTTAAAAGGTTCGCTGACATATAGGCCACCGGTGCACCGGTATCGACGTCATTCAATGTGGCCATAAGTATTGATCTCGGCAGTCCTTTACGGATATTGTCATGATTTGATCCGTACCATTTCTGACCGGCCATATGGAATCTTCCGCCAAGGTATGCCGGCATGGCATTAAATCTTCTGTCCGGTCCGTTATCAAGAGGAAATCCCTCTATGTCCTTAGCCTTGGGAAAATTCATCTGAAGACCATGCTCGTCATTTTTAGGTCCTCCCAGAAGGAAATCTCCTTTCCCAAAAAGACTCATTACATCTCTCATCGCTTCAACGCATCTTCCGGCATCCAGTACTCCGGCGTCGATCATGTCTTTTTCACTCAGGTATAAAAAATCAATTGCCATAACAATGCCGCTCCTTATCCGTCAATATCACTCTTTAAGCTTTGTCCACATCTCGTTATAGATATCCAGTGTTGCGCTATCCAGATTTTCTACATAACTTCCTTTTGAGATAGCGTCTGCAGGAGGATTTTTTGCGGCATTTCCGCTGTATTCCTCGCCCATTTTTTCAATGGCATCCGTATTTGCACAGAGATATGGGAACTCGGCAAGTACCAATTCCATGTTTTCGGGATCCATGATAAAGTTGATCCACTTTAAGGCGTTTTCATAGTTCGGTGATTCCTTTGTAACTACCCAGTTATCAAAGAAGAGATATGCGCCCTCTTCGGGATATACCACTTCGATAGAAGGAACCTCTTCCATGGCCATTGCCACTTCTGCACTCCATATCATGCCGGCTGAACAGTCTCCGGAGATAAGAGCACTTTTAGGAGAATCTGAATCATATAACACCACATTTTTCTTTAATTCCATGAGCTTCTCAGATACTTCCGCAAGCTTCGCGGGATCTGTCTCGTTTAAGCCGTATCCGATAGCTTTTGAAGTCATTCCTATAACAGCCCTGAAATCATCAAGGACAACAAGCTGTCCCTCAAGAGAAGGATCGAAAAGATCCGCATAGCTGGTGATATCCTTAGCTACCTTGTCTTTATTTACCGCAATTGCACCGGCACCTCCCATGTAAGGTACAGAGTATTTATTGCCGGGATCATATGCAGGATCCTTATAGCTTTCGCCTATATGTGAGAAATTGGGAAGCTTATCGAAATCAAGTTCCTTTAACATGCCCTGTGCAATAAGCTGTGCCACCATATAATCACTGGGATTGAGGACATCATAAGCACCCGCTGTTTCTGATTTAACTTTTGCGAGCATGTCCTCATTGGAGGAATATGTTGAAACATTGACCTTGATACCGGTCTCCTTTTCAAACTTTTCTACAACCGCATCCGGAAGATACTCAGTCCATACGAAAAGATTAAGTTCTCCCTGATCCGATGAAGCGCTTCCGGCTGATGATGAACCGCATCCTGCTATGCCGGCAGCTGTAAGTGTCAATGTTAATAAAACCGCTAATAATCTTTTTTTCATAATATCTGCCTCCTATCTCAATCTGTTGTCAGATCTTTTTATGCTTGCCGGACAGTATCCCGCTCTGTGTCAGGTACACCAGTCCGATAGTGCATATAAGGACCAGTGTTGAAAGAGCGTTTACGTCCGGAGAAACACCGCTTTTAATACTTTCCATAACCTTGAGAGGATATGTCTTTGTCTGTCCATTTACAAAATAACTGATGATCACATCATCTATGGACAGAGTAAATGCCAATAGCGCACCGCCTGCGATACCGGGAAATAAAACCGGAAGGGTTATCTCAAAAAAGGTGATGATCCTGTTTGCTCCAAGATCCATGCTGGCTTCTTCAATGGATCTGTCGTACCCCGACAGCCTTGCCCTGACATTGAAGACTACATAAGGTACACTGAAGCTTACGTGTGACAGGATCAGAGTCATCATGCCCCGGGGAATCCCGGTGTTTGAGAAAATAGTCAGTAGCGCTATACCGATAACTATCTCCGGAATGACCACAGGAATATACAGAAGTCCGTTTATCATTCCCTTTCCCTTGAACTTGTATCTGTAAATACCCACTGCCCCAAGAGTCCCGATCACGGTTGAAAGTATCGTACTTGCGACCGCTATTATCATGGTGTTCCCAAAGGACTCCAGAAGGGATGAATTGCTCCAGAGCTTTATGTACCAGTCAAATGTAAATCCTTTCCAGCTGAGGTAGGGCTTCGATGTCGTAGCATTAAAGGAGTTTGCCACTACTACGAATATTGGAAGAAATAAGAACAGATACACCATTGAGCAAAATAATATGCTCACCCCTTTATTTCTTTTTTCTTTCAAAGCTTTTTTCATAAGCGCCTCCTATACACCCAGACTGTCCATATCTCCGCCCAGCTTCTGGTAAAGCTTTACAAGGATCAGAGTTACAAGGATCAGTATTATTGAAAGTGCCGCACCAAGGGGCCAGTTATTTGCGCTCTTAAACTGTCTTTCAATGAGGTTACCGATCATGTCCGTATTTCCGCCTCCGAGGATATTGGATACGAAAAAGTAACCGAGGCATGGGATAAATACCATGATGCATCCCGAGAAGATACCGCTTGCTGTCAGAGGAATGATCACCTCTATAAGCGTTTCCAAAGGTCTTGCCCCAAGGTCACTCGAAGCCTCCAGTAAACTGCTGTCCAGCTTTTCTATCGACGTATAGAGAGGCAGTACCATAAAAGGAATGAAACAGTACACCATACCCAAAACCGTTGTTCCCGTTTTATACAGGAATTCAACAGGTTCGGCTGATAAATGAAGTGCCATTATCAATTCATTCAGCCATCCGCTGTTACCAAGGAATGTTCTCCAGCCATATATCCTTATCAGTGAGTTGGTCCAGAAAGGGATGATGACCAGCATATAAAACAGCTGCTTCTTCTTGCTTTCTGTTCTGGCTATCACGTATGCAAAGGGATATCCGATCAATACGCAGATAAGTGTTGTGATAAATGCTATTAGCAGGGACTGGGCATATATCTTTATATAGTCTGCTGACAGGAGCTTGCCGTAATTCACAGAAGTAAATTCATACACTATGTTGTAGAATTCATCCGTCTTGCAAAAACTCATAACTGCTACGAATATCAGAGGAGCTGCCACCAGAAAGATAAGAAGCAGTGCTACCGGCCCAACCGTCACTATTGCAGGCATCGTATTTGATTTGAATTCATGCTTTGATCGTATCTTCATAATCGGCGATCCTTTCATTGAACTAAGCGAGTTTTATCTCATCCAGTGCCTTGAATATCTTGTAGCTGTCATTATGGATAAGCACTCCGTTTTCCGGCTCCCAGTACGGATATATCCTGCTTCCGATAGTCGGAAGTTCCTGTCCCGCAAGCCTTTCGATCTTCAGCTCATTTCCGTTTGGAAGGGAAACAATGCATTTCAGAACAGATCCCACATAAATGTAATCCTTAACTATCGCCACCAGTTCAAACCCGTCATGTGGTTTGGAATCAAATCTCATATACTCAGGTCTGACGGATACTGTTGCATATTCCAGGATCGCAAAGCTGTCATCACATCCTACCTTTACCGCTCCGTTCTCCAGAGTAACTGTTGCCACTCCATCCGCTATGCTGGTAACACATCCGTCATAGGTATTGGTCTCTCCGATAAAGGTTGCCACAAACCTTGTAGCCGGATGTTCATATATATCCCTGGGAGAAGCCAGCTGGTCGACCACACCTCCATGCATGACCGCGATCCTGTCACTCATGGTGAGAGCTTCTTCCTGATCATGTGTTACATAGATGAAGGTGATATTTAACTTCTTCTGAAGTCTTTTTAACTCAAGCTGCATCTGTTTTCTGAGTTTAAGATCAAGTGCCCCCAGAGGCTCATCCAGAAGAAGTACTCTTGGTCTGTTGATCAGTGCACGTGCAATAGCAACTCTCTGCTTCTGTCCGCCTGACAGCTGACTTGGATATCTGTTCTCAAATCCTTCCAGCTGAACCATCTCCATCATTTCGAGGACCCGTTCCCTGATCTCGGCCTTCGGCACTTTCTTCATCTTCAGGCCGTATGCTATGTTGTCAAAAATGGTTTTATGCGGAAAAAGAGCATATGTCTGAAATACCGTATTTACGTTTCTTTCAAAGGGTTCCTTTTCCTCAATGGATTCACCCTCGACCTTTATGGAACCGGTGGTTGGTTCCTCGAATCCCGCTATCATCCTGAGGGTCGTAGTCTTTCCGCATCCTGATGAACCCAGAAGTGTAAGGAACTCTCCTTCATCAACAGCGATATTTAAATCCTTTACCACATGGTTTTTACCGTAATATTTATTTACACCTGTCAGTTCTACAATTGCTCCCATGGATACACCTCCGGTTACAGTGCTTTAACGCCTCTTTCTCCTGTGCGGATCCTTACAGCGTCTTCTATATTCCTTACGAAGATCTTTCCGTCGCCCACATGGTCGGTTGCACATACCTCGCAGACACTCATGATCACTTTTTCCACATCTTTTTCATCTACCACCACTTCCACCTTTATCTTCGGAAGCAGGTTAATGGTAGTCTTCAGACCTTTTATCTCATTTACGGTTCCCTCCGGAGATCCCTTTTGCGTACCGCAGCCCATTGCTGTAGAAAGCGTCATTCCTCCGCAGTGGATCTTGTCCAGAACTTCCTTAACATCTTCCAACTTCTCTGGTCTTATAAGAATCATTATCTCTTTCATGCTTACATCCTCCTTATGCAAAAAAAGGGAGCTGTTCTGTAAACAGCTCCCTTGCCGGATAACGTCGGATGACGTCGTCTTATGTTGATATGAGCAATATAAATCATTGTCCATAGCATTTCTACTAATCAAAATAGCCATTTTTCTACTACTTTTTAAGTAGTGCTACTCCTTTTCCCTAATCATTTTGAAAAGCCCCACCCTGTTATTTATACCTAATTTACGGTATAGATTCAGGATATGCTTTTTAAGTGTATTCTCAGAAATCACCAGCGAATCGCATATCATGGCGTTATCCCTTCCTTCCATCAAAAGCCTGAGTATGGTCTCTTCTCTCCTTGTAAGTCCGTATTTTTCCGTTGCTGCAGAAACAGACAGTTTTTCGCCTGTCAGGTTTCCGCTCTTCTTCTGCTGATACAGCCTGAATGCCAGATGATCCTTCAGAAGGTCAAGGATAAAGATATCGTCATAGATAAAGTCATCCTTGCCTATTGTCCTGTAGAATGTTACCACTCCGACAAATTCCTTTTTCCTTGCAAGAACCATCTGTAATGAAAAATGCCAGTTATTTATTTTATACACTTTCTTATAGTAATCGGTTTCAACTCTTTTAGCCTCATCTATTATATCTGTCTCTCTGTAGATCAATGTTCTTCCGCTGTACAGGATCCCCCTGCTGTAGTCGATCTCATCATACGCAATGGACAGATCCTCTTCACAATTGAACAGAACGGGAGATACCAGTTTCTTTTCTCCGTCGGGAGAAGCCAGGAGGAAATCAGCGCTGTCATAATCGATAAGCATCTTCATCTGTTCCAAAAACTGCTCCCGCATCTCATCAATATTACTCATGGTATAGATCTTATAAATGATACTGTTCAGCAGCATCCAGTCATTGGTGTCCAGTGTTCTCATAATCACTTCCTCCAATATCTCTGACGTTTAAAAAGAAAAAGGGGAGTTCACGAAATCGCGAACTCCCTTGTTCTTAAAAATAATTATCATAAATGATCATATTTTGTCAAATCAGCAGACTGCGTTTCTTTCCTCGCCATTAATAAATGCCTTGAGGTTAAGGAAAACCTCGTTCACGCATCTCTCCCTTGCTTCCACACTTGCCCAGGCAAGGTGGGGAGTGATGATGAGTTTACCGCTGTCCTTTATCTTTCCCAAAGGATTATCCTTTGCGATGGGCTCCTTCTCGAGAACATCGAGACCTGCTCCCGCAATAGTCCCGTTTTCCAGGGCTTCATATAAAGCTTTGTTATCCACCACCGGACCTCTTGCCACGTTGATAAGGATCGCATTGGGCTTCATCATTGAGAGCGCTTTACCGTCGATGAAATTACGGCTTAGGTCACTTAAAGGACAGTGGAGGGAAAGAAAATCACTTTCCTTAAGCAGGGTTTCCTTATCCAACTGTTCATAAGCGGTATCATGCTTTGTGCCTGTGACGGAATGAATGATCACCCTGCAGCCAAAGGCTTCAGCAATTTTCGCAACTCTCGAACCGATATTTCCGAAT
>JAEEGL013183279.1_pt1 | contig 14838 bp, 14 predicted proteins | sample 9134231 | NCBI WGS metagenome assembly JAEEGL01 (sample SAMN16246548, study PRJNA631951) | gut metagenome | biome: gut microbiome; feature: rumen; material: fiber-attached | host: Bos | place: Iran: Karaj | collected 2018-10 | reverse complement strand
CTTTGCAGGTGCTGCCTTCTTAGCGGGAGCTGCCTTCTTTGCAGGTGCTGCCTTCTTAGCGGGAGCTGCCTTCTTTGCAGGTGCTGCTGCCTTAGCGGGAGCTGCCTTCTTTGCAGGTGCTGCCTTCTTAGCAGGTGCTGCTTTCTTTGCTGCTGCCTTCTTTGCAGGTGCTTTCTTAGCAGGTGCCTTCTTTGCAGGTGCCTTCTTAGCGGGAGCTGCTGCTTTAACAGGTTCTGCTGCCTTAGCGGGAGCTGCTGCCTTCTTCTCTGCTACAGCTGCCTTGATGGCCTCTTTAGCTTTCTCAGGCTCCGTAACAACAGCTTTCTTTACTGTTACAGTGGGTTTCTTAACATCAGCCATGATAATGATTCTCCTTTCAAGCTATCTTTATCATCATTAAAAATGCTTTAAAATAAAGACTATTTTCTAAGCGCAATAAAAAATATAGCGCAGTTATGCGGTTTTGTCAACACATTTATGCACAAATCATGCACGAATACTAAATCCGAGACTCTTTCCGTCGTTCACAAACATCTGAACCGTCTCGAGTGAAAGCTGTGCAAGATCCTTTCCGAAGTTCGGAAGTTTGGCAAGTATAGCGTTGGTCACCGTGATGATATCGGTGCCTGATTCCTGCGCCTGAACGATGTTGTAGACTTCCCTGCAGCTTGCCCAGAGAGTAAGTGTTCCGGGTTTTTTTGATGCGATCTCTTTTGCTTTTTTCATCATCGGAACCGCATCGACTCCGGTATCCATTATCCTTCCCGCAAACACCGAAACAATATTCTGTGTTCCGTCCGCAAAAGCATCAACCGTCTCCTCGATCTGTTCCATCGTAAGGATCGCGGTAACGTTTAATCTGAGTCCTTCCGCCGAAAGTTTTTTGATAAGCGGAATACTTGATTCGCCCTTTGAATTGGTGATCGGGATCTTAACGAAAACGTTCTTTCCGAGTCCGCAAATTATCCTTGCTTCCTCTTCCATTCCTTCAAAATCATCCGCGAACACTTCAAGTGAAAGAGGAAGATCGGGTATTTCTTTTACACACTCTTTTGCAAAAGTCACGTAATCTTTGACTCCTGCTTTTTTCATAAGTGTGGGGTTCGTCGTAAATCCTTTTACGTATCCTTTTTTGTACTCCTCCTTCATCGCCTCGATGTCGGCGCCGTCTGCATATATCGTGATTGTAAGATCTTTAGCTGTCATGTCTGTTCCCCTCTTTCTATTCTGCCCCTAACGCATTGACCATCAGATGCCATACCACTCCCTGCCATCCTTCGGCATGAGGAGTTATCCTCGCATCATCAACAACAGGGATCAATACGCACGCATCGCTGACCTGTTTTGAATAACCGCCGCTTCTCGAAACGATCGATATGATCTTGGCACCGCGCTCTTTTGCAAGTTTGAGTGCGTTAACGATGTTAAGCGAAGTAGTCTCGCTTCCGCCGCCGACGGAGAACACCATGATGGTATCTTTTGAATTCAGTTTTCCGGTTTTGAGCCACTCGGAAAATGTCGTCTCCCATCCTTCGTCATTCGTTCTTGCCGTCAGTTCAGATACGTTATCGGTAGGTGCATACGTCTCGATGCCACCGATCTTTCTGAAATCATTGACGGCATGTGAAGCGTTCGCTGCGCTTCCACCGACACCGAGAATGAACAGTCTTCCTTCATTCCTTTTCGTTTCGCGAAGGATGTTCACTCCCTTTTCGATCTCTTCCTGTGAGACCGTGTTTGCGATTGTTACAGTTTCTTCCAGGTATTTCCTGATGTAATCTTTAGTCATAATTGTTTCCTCCTTTTCCCATAATGCTATTTCCCAACAATTAGACTTATATGTGGTCCCTTTCGGGTAATCACCTCATATCCGGCAGATCCGATGCCGCATCAAACAGATCCTTTGCGATATAGTCCGGCGAAATGTCTCCGAGCTTTTTACAAAGATCGCATTTCAGATCTCCTATAAAAATCGTCGAAAGCCCTACCGCGGATCCGGCCGTCACGTCGGTACATGAATCGCCGATCATAAACGAAGATGACATATCAAGTTCGTACTTGCGCATTGCTCTGTATATCAATCCCGGTTCCGGTTTTCTGCAACCGCATTTTTTGATCAGGAACTTCTCTTTTGTCTGCGGAAGTTCTTTCGGATAATGCGGACACATGAATATATCATCTATGTCGACTCCTTCTTTTGAAAGAGTATCGATCATATATGTGTTTATGTCATACAGCGTTGCAAGATCCGTTTTACCTTTTGCGGCTCCGGGCTGATTGGTGACTATGAATATATAGTACCCTTTCTCTTTGATCGTCTTCAGGGCTTCGGCCGTATCCGGCAAAAACTCGAATTCCCGAATCTTCATCGGACTGTCGAGTTGTTCTATATCCTCATTCCAGACGATCTTGTTTATCACGCCGTCACGGTCGACAAACACCGCAGGATGACTTTCAAGAAAACGATGTGTTACATACCCTGAAAATTCCGCAAGCGATTCGGGACTTCCGATCTCATAAAAACGTTTTGTAACTTTCTGTGCCGCAAGCTGCCCTTTTACCGACAGCTCATGAAGTATCTGCGCGATATCAAAAGCCGTATCTTCCGGATAACTTTCGAAAAGGGATCTTTCATACATGCACACACCGTAATCGATATGATCCATCTCCGGTGTCGTATTGTGCTTGTCATACAGCGCGATCGCTCCGTCCTTCATAACGACGTTGCTCTTGTCGAACCGGTCGTTGTTACCGAGAACGCTCATCAGAGCCCTGGCTCCCGCCGCCTTTCCTCTTTCATATCGATAAAGCGTTTCCGCATAATCGATATCCATGAAAGAGTCCCCGTAAATAAGGAGAAAATCATCCTCAAGAAGATCAAGGGCACGCCTGACCGCACCGCCTGTTCCGAGAAGCTTTTCTCCGTCATAGCTGTATGTTATCGATATACCGCGACTGCTCCCGTCGCCGAAGTGTTCCTCGATCATGTCGGATTTGTAACCGACAAGGAACACAAACTTTTTAAATCCCCATGCCGTCAGAAGATCAAGCTGATAATCAAAGAACGGTTTGCCGCATACCTCGACCAGTGACTTGGGACATTCCTTCGTGAAGTTTTTGAGCCTTGTGCCGAGGCCTCCCATAAGCACAACGACCTGGACGCTTCCGGGATTCATCATAAGATCCTTGATCCTTCTTTCTCAAACCTGAATCTTACTTCACTCATTCCGGTCGATCTCATCGCGTCGCGAAGTTTGACTTTGTCCTTTACATAGAACATAAGGAATCCGCCGCCGCCGGCTCCTATCATCTTGCCGCCTTGTGCTCCGCTCTTAAGCGCCAGCTCATACCATTCGTCTATCTGCGGATTGCTCATTCCGCCGGAACGTTTCTTTTTGTATTCCCAGTGAACGTTCATTATGTTCGCAAACTCATCAAGGTCTCCCTTCTCGAGAGCCTTCTTGCTCTGATAGCCGAGATCCTTGACAAAATCGAGATTCTTGAGCATATCCTCGTTATGCTCCTTACTCTTGTCGTTCTGCTCTTTTAATATATTGCCCGCTGAACGCGAAAATCCCGTAAAGAAAAGTATCAGATTATCTTCAAGATTATAAAGCGTCTCATCGGATATTCTCAGAGGATCGACCCATACATAGCCGTCCTTGTGGAAGTTCATGCAAGTGATACCGCCGTAGCTTGCGATGTACTGATCCTGTTTTCCGATAGGCTCCTTAAGTCTGTTCATTTCTATCTCACACGCTTCTTCCGCAAGAGTACGTGTGGAAACGATATTTCCCTGCATCGTATGAAGCGCACGCAGCAGTGCCGTCGTAAACGAACTCGACGAACCGAGTCCCGTACCCGCCGGGATATCCGCCATCGAACAAAGCTCCAGACACGGTTTCTTCCAGTCGAGAAGTTTAAGTGCCTCACGTATTATAGGGTGCTGGATCTCATCGATCTCAGTACATTTTTCGAACTTGGAATATTTAAGAAAGTAACCTTTCTCAAAGGTCTCATGAAGTGTGATGTAAACGTATTTGTCTATGGCTGCGGAAATAAGGAAGCCTTCCCTTTCCTCATAGTATGACGGAAGATCTGTGCCTCCTCCTCCGAGTGTTATCCTTAAAGGACTGCGTGCGATTATCATGTGATGTCTCCTGACTGTTTGTTATCCGTGATCTGCGCTCTTAATCCCTGGCCGCAAATACCCACGGATTGGCCTGCAGATATTCGACTGTCTTGACGACGCCCTCTTCGATGGTAGCCTTCGGTTTCCATCCGAGAGATCTGACTTTCTTAGTATCAAGATATATGAACGGATTGTCTCCGATCCATCCGCGTTCGCCGCCTTCATATGTAAATGACGGAGATACTCCGAGCTTTGAGCAAATGAATCTTACCGAATCGTTGACCTCAACATATTCATCCGTTCCGAGATTATAGATGTTTACTTTTTCATTCGTGTTTCTGATAACTGTCAGGATCGCTTCCATGCAATCCTTGACGTACAGATAAGACTTCTTCTGATGTCCGTCTCCGAGAATATGAAGCTTTGTCGGATCATCCGAAAGCTTCCTGCAGAAATCAAATACATGACCGTGCGTATATCTCTCACCGAGAATGGAAACAAATCTGAATATATAAGCCGTGAACCCGAATCCTTCGGCGTATGCCGCAAGAAGTCCTTCACACGCAAGCTTTGAAGCTCCGTAAAGAGATGTCTGAACAGGGAAGGGGGCATTTTCGGGAGTCGGTATCACTTCGGCTTCGCCGTACACGGAACCCGTGGATGAAAATCCGATCCTCTTGATACCGTTAGCTCTCATTGCCTCAAGAACGTTATATGTAGCGATGGTATTCTGTTCAAGATCCTTCCTCGGATGCTCGCATCCCATCCTGACATCCGCATTGGCTGCAAAGTGGAATACAAATTCACATCCTTCCATCGCCTTTGTAAGAGCGGGAAGATCGAGAGTGTCTCCCTCTACAAGGGTGAACCTGTCACTCTTTTGAGCTTCCTCAAGAAATTCATGTCTTCCTGTTGAGAAATTATCGTATACAACAACCTCGTTCTCCGGCTCGGACAATAATCTGTCCGCCATATTGGAACCTATAAACCCTGCACCGCCGGTGATGAAATATTTCATTGCTTCTCTCCTTACTTAGACTTCTAGACTATTATCACAACACCGACTTCGTCGGCGTCGCCGTGTAGTAAGGAATCTTCCCATCTTCGATGGGCCCCTCCTTACTACATATCGTAATTAACTTCTTCTTCGACATCGTCCTTGAACATATTCGCATTACGGTTGTACTTGGACTTGTCGTATTGCAGATAACCGATCTTGACCTCGGTACGGATCTGCTGCTTCTCCGCTATGCCCTCGAACCACTTCGGATCATCCATCTTGTTGCGCAGACGGTTCTCGACTATCTTGGTACCTTCCTTGTCACAGGTAAGGATAACGGCGAATCCACCGTTCTCGTCTATCGAATACACTCTGTCCTCCAGTCGGACCGTATCGACAAGAAGAAGCGAAAGCTGTTTGATCACTTTCTCATACTGTGCCGTTTTAAGAACCTTACGCATCTCCGCGGGATAACGGAGTCTTATTATCATAAGCGAGATCGGGCTGTCATTTCTCTCCGCATACGATATCTGTGTCTGGATATCCATGAACATGCTTCGAAGGTTATACAGTCCGGTCACCGGATCTATCATGACAAGTTCGGCGATCTGTTTCTTTAGGAGTGCATTCTCCAGCGTGAGCGGCGTATAACGCTTGACATAGAGCATTATTCCGACTATCGCCAACGCCGGAAGGAGTATCCACAGGAACGATATCGGAGGAACCTGTTTACCCAGGGCCGTAAGCGAATAAACTTTCAATCCCGAGAAAACGACTACCGCTACCGCACCGACTATGATCGCTATCGTCAGATATCCGTAAATGACGATCACCACCGCAACTGCGATAACCACCGTCATTATCAGGTTCTCCGCAAAAGCTTCGGGACCCGAAATATTTGTTATGACTACTGCGAGTATAAATGCGAGAAGCACCATTCCCATACCGAGATAGGAAAAAAGATGTCCTTCACCTTTTACGCCCGCTCTTTTCTTTTCTGTTACCATAACCCGCTCCAATCAAGAGTATAAAAATACCAAACTATTTTACCATTTTATCGGCGACAGGTCAAAAGATACATCGTATGTTCCCGCCCCATTATCACGTCATTTCCTGCCGGAGAAAATCCCAGGCTTTCAAGCAGTCTTACCGATGGAATGTTCTTCCTGCTCGTAAATGCCATATACTCGGAAAATCCCAGCTCGGCTGTTCCGTATTCCATTATCGCCTTAAGAGCTTCACGGGCATATCCTTTTCTGCGAAACCTCTTCCCAAGCATGTATCCGAGTTCCGGAATATCATATCCTTCCCTGTTTCCTATCCCGGCTCTTCCTATCAGCTCTCCCGTTTCTTTCAGTATCAGCGCCCACAGGCCGAATTCGTAGAATCTGTACTGATTATCGATATAATCTCGCAGATACTTCTCTTCGTCTTTCCGGTCTTTATACAAATCCTCGACGTATTTAAGTGCTTCACTGTCGTCATATATTTCGTAAAGACTGTCAATATCGGAGAGAACCTGTTCCCTTATTATCAGTCTTTTCGTCTCTGCAATGATCCACGGTATTCCGTGATGGCGCTGCCACATCCTGTTGATCGTAAAATATGTCATAAAGCCTATATCTTCTATGCAATACAACACCTTTTTAAAACGCGCGTCTTCCCGGTTTTGCGAATTAAGAGCTGCACAGGCGATGTTTCTTTCCGTCGCATATTCGATAGCTTTGCCGGAATCGGTTATTATGAACAACGAATCCGCATCTTCGGACAGTGCCTCCGTCAAATTTGCCGATAAGTCATTTTCATCTCTTGAAAATTGGTTGTCATAACATAGATATGTAAACCCGATATACGGATTTTCGGATCTGACATTTGTGCAAAATGACGATATGTCCTCTTCAGACACATTTTTGTTAACATATAATATTATATGTGACAGTTTTTTTGTTGAATTATCCATGTGTATAGTTAGTTTACACTATTTCGACGGGTGGTTTTAATGCAAGATTACAAAAGTTCCGTTCATAATTTGTTCATATTTAATTTAAAATCTTTTCATTTGTGGAACATTTTTTAGACATTTATGTGAACTATACTAACATCATAAAGAAGCGACAATACATTGCAAATACTTTTTCATAATAAATGCCAAGTAGCATAGCTACTTGGCATCCTCCCTTTTTATGGGGTTTATTCTCCTGCCAGATAAGTTACGATCGCATCAACCGCCGTATCCTCATCGGAACCGTCTGCGGTTACCGTTACCGTATCTCCCGCAACAAGTACAAGTGTCATCATTCCCATTATACTCTTTGCGTTAACTCTCTTATCTCCGTATTCGATATAGATCGAACTGTCATACTGGCTTGCCACCTGCACGAGCAGAGCGATCGGTCTTGCCTCCAGCCCGTTCTCCAGACGTATGATAGTTTCTTTTTTTGTCATAATTCTCCTCCTTTAACTCCGGGCCATTCGGGACAACCTTCTCAGCCTGTGGTTGACTCCGGACTTACCGAGCTGCGGATCACACAGTTTTCCGAGCTCTTCCAAAGTAGCTTCAGGATGCGATATACGAAGCTGTGCCATCTCCTTTAATTCCGTCGGCAACTGCTTGTACGCATCGATACTCATGAGATACCTGATCTCGTCGATCTGTCTCTGGGCTGCGGTAACCGTCTTGCCGATATTGGCGGTCTCGCAGTTAACCTTTCTGTTAACGCTGTTTCTCATCTCCTTCAGGATCCGCATGTTCTCGAAATCCATCAGTCCCACATGAGCGCCCATCACGTTCAGCATCTCAACGATCTTTGTTCCGTCCTTAACGTACAGAACGTGGTATTTCTTACGCAGGGTTATCTTTGCCGATATTTCAAAGCTTTCGAGTAACTCTGCCAAAAAATGTGCCACTCTCTCATCCTGGCACACGATTTCCAAATGGTATGATTTTTCGGGATCGTTTACCGATCCCGCCGCAAGAAAAGCACCTCTTATGTATGCCCGTCTGCAGCATGATCTCATCGATTCCTCGGTGACCTTTATCGCCGACCGGACCCTGTCCGCTTCGCGAACATCATCTATCTCAAGACGGTATTGCTGTCCCGTCTTGGAATACGGAACCTTTCCGGCCGCGTAATCTTTATACATATTAAATGTTTTCTTAAGCAAAGTAAAGACTTTTCTGACCGCCAGTTCATTTTCGGAAGAAATGACTATTTTACCGTCCGATTCCCCCGATCCTTTACCGCAAAAATCATAAATCGCGGCGAGCTCCGCAAGCTGACAATGTCTCGAAGGAGCGTTTACTCTCTCAAGTTCGTCTTTGATGTTTCCGGAAAACGACATGCTTATTTTCCCCGCTGGGCATCCTTGCCGAAATCCCTGTGTTCGAGTTTGAACCCGTAATCATCGTATCCCTTCATGCGTTCATACAGCGACTCCGCAAGAGTGATACTCCTGTGCTTTCCACCCGTACATCCTATCGCAACGACAAGCTGATTCTTGCCTTCCGCGATATAGTTGGGGATCAGGAATGCGAGCATGTCCTCAAGCTTGTCGAGAAACTTATGCGCCTCTTCGAAACCGAGAACAAAATCCGCCACTTCCTTATCCTTGCCGGTAAGCGGACGAAGCTCGTCATGATAATACGGATTCGGAAGGAATCTCACGTCGAATACAAGATCCGCATCCGAAGGTATACCGTATTTGAAACCGAACGACAATATCGTAATGTACAGATTCTTGTACTCAAGATCCTTTACGAATATCCTGTCGATCTCGGTCTTTAATTCTCTTGTCAGCATTTGGGACGTGTCAATGATATGAACCGCATGCTTCTTGATATTGGTAAGCTTCTCTCGCTCCCTTTTGATACCGACTTCAATCCTGTCTCCGAAAGAAAGCGGATGGATACGTCTTGTCTCCTTGTATCGTTTGACAAGAACCGCATCGTCAGACTCGAGAAACAGGATCTCGTATGCTATTCCCATCTCTTTTATCTTATCAAGCGCACTTTCGAGCTCATCAAAAGCCGCTCCGGTCCTGACATCGATTCCGAGTGCCGCACGCTCTATCTCATCATTCTCATTAAGAAGTTTTGCGAATTCGGATATCAGCTGTACCGGCAGATTATCAACGCAGTAATATCCCGCATCCTCGAGATAATCAAGTGCCGTACTTTTTCCCGCGCCGCTAAGGCCGGTTACTACAACAAATCTCATAACAAGACAACCTCTTTCGGAATATCTCCAAGAATAACAACTTCAGTCTCAAGCTTAACGTTAAAGTCTTCGTACACCTTTTTTTGTATCCTGCTTATAAGGTTCAGTACATCCGTTGCACTGGCACCTCCGGTATTGATCACGAATCCGCTGTGCTTATCGGATACCTTCGCACCACCGTACGATTCTCCCTTCAGTCCGGCATCTTCTATCAGCTTTGCGGCAAAGTATCCTTCCGGACGCTTGAACGTACTTCCCGCACTCGGATACTCCAGCGGCTGTTTATCCCTGCGACGGTTGGCAAGATCATCCATCGTTTCTTTTATCGTCCCGCTGTCTCCGGGCGTCATCTCAAACTCCGCTTCAAGAACGATATACGGGTGATCTTTGACGATGCTCCTTCTGTATCCGAACTTCATTTCATCCGCGGACAGTTCAACGGTTTCATTTGTTACCGTATCAAACAGGGTGACCTTTTTTACAACGTCTTTGATCTCACCGCCGTACGCACCCGCGTTCATAACAACCGCCCCGCCTACAGATCCCGGTATTCCGGAAGCAAATTCGAGACCCGTAAGGGAATTGTCAAATGCCGTCTTTGCGATTTTCGCGAGCATCGCGCCCGCCCCCGCCTTTATACTGTTGCCGCATACTTTGATATTGTCGCATCCGTGACCGAGGCAGACTATGCATCCCCTGTATCCGCTGTCGGTAACGATAAGATTGCTCCCGTTTCCGATCACGGTAAACGGATGATCCTGCGTCAAAAGAAGGCGTACAATTTCTGTCGCCTCCTTTAAACCGGCGGGTGTAACAAACACATCCGCACATCCTCCGACCCGAAACGTCGTATGAGCACTCATGTCCTCATTCAAACGTATGTTGCCGGGATCGGTTATATTTGCCAATTGCTCTCTTAAAGCTTCGTTCAAGATTGTGCCACCCCGTCAAGTACAAGCTTTGCGGATCCGAATATACCCGCATCGTTTCCGAGTGTCGCGAGCGTGAACTTTGTCTCGCGGCTTCCGTGGAACACGTATCTGACATAATTCTTTTTGATATAGTCAAGGACTATCTCTCCGGCCTTGCTGACACCGCCTCCGATAACGAACATCTCGGGATTGGTGACCGCGGCAACGTTTGCCAAACCTTTTCCCAGTATATCTCCGAACTGCTCGGCTACTTCTTTTGCAACCTCGTCACCCGCTTTGACCGCGTCAAACACGACCTTTGCGTTCATATGCTGTGCGCTTCTCATCGAAGAAGGCTTGTTATCAGCCGCAAGTCTTCTTGTTGCAAGCCTCGCGATGCCGGTTGCCGATGCATACTGCTCAAGGCAGCCCGTGTTTCCGCATCCGCATTTCTCGGTCTCATTGTCATCCATATGTATATGACCGATCTCTCCTCCGGCACCCAGATATCCGGACAGGATCTTTCCGTTAACGATTATCCCGCCGCCGACACCGGTTCCGAGTGTAACCACAACAACGTTTCCGCATCCTTTTCCGCCGCCCTTCCATGCTTCACCGAGCGCCGCCGCATTTGCGTCGTTACCTGCGAACACGGGAACGTTAATATGTTTTCTCATCTCTTCGTCGATATCAAACACGCCCCATCCGAGATTGACGCATTTATGCACGATACCGTTATCGTCAACAGGGCCCGGAACGCTGATCCCTATTCCGACAACATCATCTGTCGTAAGGCTTTCCTTATCCATCCTGTTCCTGATCGAATCAGCGATATCGGGAAGAATGTTTTTGCCCTGGTCTTCCGTACGTGTGGGTATCTCCCATTTGTCGAGAAGTTCTCCCTGATCGGTAAACATTCCCATCTTTACCGTAGTACCGCCTATATCGACTCCGAATACCTTCTTACTCATTCCTATTCCTCTTCTTCTCTTGTCTTTAATGAATTCTGGAATCTCGAATACAGTTCCTGAGCGGCATTGTATCCCATCTTCTTCTGTCTGAAGTTAACGGCCGCCGACTCGCATATGATGGCAAGATTTCGACCCGGTCTTATGGGGATGCTGTGACATACGACTTTATTTCCGAGGTATTCCGTGTATTCCTCCTCAAGACCTATTCTGTCGTAATCCTTGTCCCTGTCCCACTCCTCGAGTCTTATGACTAGATCGATGCTCTGTGTCTCTCTTACCGAAGACACACCGAACAGCATCTTAACATCGACTATTCCTATACCTCTGAGTTCTATAAGGTGTCTTGTTATATCCGGTGCTGTTCCTATGAGAGTATCGTCACTTACTTTTCTGATCTCCACGACATCGTCGCTCACAAGTCTGTGTCCGCGCTTTACGAGTTCAAGCGCAGCCTCTGATTTACCGATACCGCTCTCTCCCGTGATCAGCACACCTTCACCGTATACATCAACGAGCACACCGTGAACGGAAATACACGGAGCAAGTTTGACATTGAGCCATCTGATTATCTCTGCCATAAGGTTTGATGTACTCTTGTGTGACATGAGTACGGCAACATTATGGGCTTTTGCTATCTCCAGGAACAGATCGTCGGGCTGAAGATCCCGGCAGAACACATAACAGGGCGTATCATCGCACAGTATATGTCCGTAACGCTCTTTCTTGATCTTGGGGCCGAGCTTTTCCATATATGTATACTCAACGAATCCTATGATCTGAACCCTGCCCGTTTCAAAATGCTCCAGGAATCCCGCCATCTGAAGTGCGGGACGGTTGATATCCGGCTGGGTTATCTTGATCTCTTCCACGTTTATCTCGGGTGTCAGATTCACAAGTTTCATTTTTTCGATCAATTCACTTACTGATACAGATCCCATACAAACCTCCGTTCTGTTTGACACAATCTAAAGTATATCATTTGTGAAACCACTCGTAAACACTTTGAGCCGATGCGGCATTGAACCCCTCGACAGCGTTCAGGTCCTCAACCGATGCTTTTTTGATATCCTCGAGCGACTCAAAGCTCTTCATAAGCGCCCTTCTTCTCCTCGGTCCTATACCCGGAATATCATCAAGCACGGAATGCACCTGTTCTTTGCTGCGAAGCTTCCTGTGGAATGTTATCGCAAACCTGTGTGCCTCATCCTGTATCCTCGTTATCAGATGAAATCCTTCAGAGGTTCGTGATATCGACAATTCCTTATTGTTATAATACAGTCCCCTTGTTCTGTGATTGTCATCTTTAACCATTCCGCATACGGGAATGTCCAGTCCGAGCTTTGCGAGGACTTCCTCGCATATATTGACCTGTCCGCGGCCTCCGTCCATAAGTATGAGATCCGGAAACTTCGAGAACTTTCCGTTTGTTCCTTCAGTCTCCTGTTCGCTCAGACCGTGTTCGAATCGCCTTGTCAGTACCTCTTCCATACTTGCATAATCGTTGGGTCCTTCCACCGATTTGATCTTAAACTTCCTGTATTCGTTAGGCTTCGGCTTACCGTCTTCATATACGACCATCGATCCTACAGATTCGAATCCGCTTATATTCGATATGTCATAAGCTTCCATCCTGTGAATATCGGACAATTCCAGAATCCCCGCGATCTCCTCGAGCGCGCCCACGGTTCTCTCGCGTTTCTTTTTAAGCTTTTCCACATCCTGATCAAGCTTTATCTGAGCATTCTCAAGGGCCATTTTGACAAGTTTTTCCTTCATACCCTTTTGCGGGACGACAAGTTCCGTTTTCGAACCTTTCTGCGAGCTCATCCATTCGGCAATAAGATCCGGTCCGGAAGGAAGATACGGAAGCAGTATCTCTTTGGGAATGAATGATGCTCCGCTGTAGAACTGCATCAGAAAAGCCGCCAGAATGTCTTCCGGAGTCTCCTCGTCGGCGTGCTTCATATAATAGTGCTCCCTTCCGACGATCTTTCCGTCCCTTATGAAGAACATCTGGACTATAACGGACTCTTTGTCGCTTGCGATCGCAATGACATCCCTGTTCTCGCCGCCTGTATCGGTTATCTTCTGCTTCTCGGATACCTTTCGAACGTTTGCGATAAGGTCCCGGTATTCCATTGCCTTCTCATAAAGCATCTCATCCGATGCAGCCTGCATCTTCGCGGTAAGATCATTTATAACCTGCTTATGGTCTCCGGAAAGAAATGCTATCGTCTTGGAAACACTGTCTTCGTATTCCTCTCTGTTCGCCAGTCCGTCACATGGGGCATCACACTGGCCCATGTGATAATACAGGCACTTCCTCTCGGTCCTGTGCTCATCCGAGTCACTGATGATCATCCTGCAGTTTCTGATCTTATAAACCTTCCTCAGAAGATCCGTCGTTTCCTTTACTGCTTCTCCCGATGTGAACGGGCCGAAGTATCTGGCATTATCCTTGGTGACCTTCCGGCACGTTACGATCCTCGGATACTCGTCGGCAACGGTCACCTTTATGTAAGGATACGTCTTGTCATCCTTGAGCATCGTATTGTATTTGGGCTGATTTTCTTTGATCAGATTATTCTCAAGAACAAGCGCTTCCAACTCCGAATCCGTAACCACATATTCGAACCACGCGATATGCTTTACCATCTGCTGTATCTTGACGGTCTTCTTCGTGCTTTCCCTGAAATACGACCTGACACGGTTTCTTAATATCACGGCTTTTCCGACATATATTATTACATCATCCTTGTCGTGCATGATGTATACGCCCGGTCTCTTCGGAAGCTTATTCAGTTCTTCTTCGATATTAAAATCACTCATGCATATTATTATATAACACGCCGCAACATGCGGCGACAAAAAAGAACCCTCCGATCCCGCATTCGCGAAAAAGGAGGGCTCCCCTTTATAATAATGGATTTATTAAGGGCTTGATCTCAGGCCTTTGTCTTGGGCCTGTTGTTAACGATCTCGAATACGACCGCCGCCAGAAGAACGACACCCTTGATGACCTTCTGCCAGTTAGGATCGATACTCATGATCGACATACCGAGGTTGATGACACCGATAAGTGCAGCACCGACAACCATTCCGAATACGCTTCCGGATCCGCCGTATGCCGAAACACCGCCGACGATACAAGCTGAAATCGCATCCAGCTCATAGTTCTGACCGATGAAAGCATTCGCCGTTGAAAGCTTTGCAAGACTTGCCCAGCCTGCGATGACCGACAGGAACTGCATGTTGAGGTAAGCAAAGAAGAGAACAAGTTTTGTGTCGATACCCGACAGTCTTGTCGCTTCCATGTTGCCGCCCATTGCGTAGAAATAACGTCCGAGAACGGTTTTGCTTGAAATAAAATCATATACGAGCAGAACTACCGCAACCCATATGAGAACCGCAGGAAGTCCAAGCGATGTCTGCTTGCCGAGAATCATTGCGACGATACCTTTCTTGTTGGACAATGACTTGATGTCTATAATACCGCCCGCATATTTTATGGCGAAGAGCATGATTACCAAGCATATTATCACGCATCTTGTAACAAGAGCTCCCACGGTCTCGGCTTCATAGCCTTTCTTGATCTTGGTTGCTCTTG
>JAEEGL012620623.1_pt1 | contig 14838 bp, 4 predicted proteins | sample 9134231 | NCBI WGS metagenome assembly JAEEGL01 (sample SAMN16246548, study PRJNA631951) | gut metagenome | biome: gut microbiome; feature: rumen; material: fiber-attached | host: Bos | place: Iran: Karaj | collected 2018-10 | reverse complement strand
GAAGAGGCGAACGACTACCGCGAGACGACTTCCGAGGAGATCGGGAAGCGGGCGAAGGTGGAAGGCAAGACCATCTCCTTCACGGACGCGGCCGACGTGTACAAGCTCAAGGCCGAAGAGACGAAGGGCAGGCGCATGAAGTTCTCCGTTACCAGCGAGAGCAGCGCGTCGCTCGAGGTGAAACTCCTCGCGTACGCCGCGAACGGCACCAACAGCACGCTTCTGGCCTCCGCGTCGGGCTCGAATCTCGTCGAGCTCTCGACGCCGAGCGCCGTAAACTCCGCGAACTGCTTCCTCTCGGTGGGCCGAGGGACGGGCGATCCCGAGTTCGCGCACACGAGCACGACATCCACGGTCTGCCCGTACACGCTCGAGTCCGACTTCGTGGTGGAGCCGACGGAAGTGGCTGCGGACAACCGGATCACGATCGAGGACGGAGTGAACGAGGTGACGGTCGCCCTTGTCTCAAACCAGGTGTACCGAATCACGAACCTGGATACCTCGAACGACGGCAATGTCGCCGCGCTCGCCTCGTGGGACGGCGGCACCACCGACAACCTCTATCTCGCGCAGGTTACGGACGACGTGAAACTCGTGCTTACGGCGGACGAGACGGTTATCCAGAAATGGAATCCCGGCACGGTCGGCTTCGCGCTCGGAAGCGCGGTCATCGGCGAAACTGCCGGCACCTACGAGATTCGCCTTGCCCGCACCGGCGGCGTCTCCGGCATCGCAACGATGGTGGTATCGAACGACGTCGCACGGTCATCGAAGCTGGACAACCTTATCAAGCTCCTTGATGGTTTTGGCGAGACGGTGACGTGGGAGGACGGCGACGGTGCCGAGAAGACCTTGGGGGTGGAGATCCTCGACAATCAGTGTGCGGATGGCGATCAGCAAGTAGACTTCGGTGCGGCCTGCGGCGGCGATGCGGCATCTGGCCTGACCGACTTCCGCCTGACGCTCCGCGACAACGACAAGCGCGTGCCGGGGCGGGTGGAGATATCCGGCGCTAGGCCGGCGTTTGCGAAGCCGATGACGGTATTCGCGCGCGCCGGAGAGACGATGAACGTGCTCCTCGGGCGCGTGGACGGCGCGGACGGCACCTTGTCCGCCACGCTGGCCGCATCGGCCGGCACGCTGGACGAGACGTCGTTCACCTGGATCGGGCGCGACAAGGATACCAAGGAGGCGACGCTGACCCTGCCCGAGACGGTCGGAAAGAATGTGACGGTGACGCTGACACCCGAAAAGGGAACTGCAGTGAACACCGACAAGCGCATCCTGACGGTCAACCTTCTTGATCCCGATGTGCCCGGCTTCGCTACGGAGGCCGTCGCAATACCTGCGACTCGCTATATCCCGATAGCCGAGAAGCGCATCGCGCTCGACGCGAAGGCCACGGACGAAACGACGGTGAAGAAGTTCTCCGGCACGCTTGCGGCCGGCCTCACGTGGAAGTTCGACAAGGAGACCAAGGAGATTGTCATTACAGGCGTGCCGACGAAGGCAGGTTCGACAACCGCGACGTTCCGCGCATATACGGGGAGCACGGCAGGCCTGACGGTGGCTGTGACGGTGGATGTGCTAGATCCCGTCGTGGAAGGCGGCGGCACGGTCGGCAAGACGCCTCTCAATCCGTCGGTGGCGGTGTCGCGCACGTTCAAGGACGTGCCGGTGATCGACGAGACGTCAAAGAGGCTCCTTGGCGTCCTGACGCTGACGTTGCCTCGTAACGGGCGCGCGAGTGCCAAGTACCGCACGGTAGATGACGGCACGGTGTCGCTTTCCTGCGCGAGCTGGGACGGGTTCGGGACCGACGGCGCGACGCTCGTCGCCACGCTCGGCGGCATGGCCGGCACGAACGAGTACGCGCTCGCGGTCGAGGCGCTGCCCGAAGGCGCGGTGAACCTTGAGATGGTAGACACGCTGCATCCTGACGGCGCCACGGCGAGCCTGACCAACTTCTGGAGCAAGGCGAATCCCGCAACGGACTTCAAGGGGTACTACACCGTGAGCCTGCCACGCAAGGAGACTCTCTCCGGGGCGGTGCTCGCAGCGGGCGACGGATACGTGACGCTCAAGATGAACACTGCCGATACCATCAACGAGGGGCGCATGACGTACGCGGGCCTGTTGCCGAACGGCAAGGGCTTTTCCGGCACAGCGACGCTGGTGGCGAAGGACTGGATTTCCGGCGATGGTTTCGAATACTGGAAGCGGGCGATAGTTCCGATGCTCTCGGTGTCCTCCGCCGACATGTTCGCGGGTGCGGTGCAGATCACGCCCGGCGCGGCGGACATCTCGGCCACAAACGACGTCGTAGGCGGCGTCTGCACGGGGCGGTGCTCGTACAAGACGGTGCGCAAGTCAGTGGCGACCGCCGACGAGTGCGACCTCGTATGGCGGCACGTCGAGAACGCGGAGGCCATCTCGTGCGAGGCTACTCTCTCCGCGTTCGGCACATACTACAACAGCGCGGAGGACTTCAAGAGCTGCTGCGACGCCGCGCTCGCGACATCGAAACTGAAGCTCTTCGCGCTGCTGGGCGAAGCGCTGGACGAGGAGATTGTGGACGATCTCGACGCGGGAGCGCTGGAGCTTGACGCGCCCAAGAGCGTAACGGCTGTGACCGTGACGTTCGCCAAGGCCACGAAGAAGGCCAAGACCAAGACGAGCGCCATCGCGTCGGCCGACAAGAAGCTGTCGTTTGCGCTGGGAACGGGACTCGTGAGCGGCACGTTCGTGCTACCATACGAGAAAGGCGACAAGACGCTGAAGTACCAGGGCATTGTGATGCCGGGCTGGGGCGACGGCAACTGCGGCGAGTGCAACCCCGCCGCAGGTGCTACCGACACGTCACGGCCGTTCATCAGCGGAACGGCCTGGTTCGAAGATACGTTCGAGTACGAGGACGATCTTGGACGCGCACGGACGGCGAAAGTGAGGAGAAGCGTCCCGTTCTCAATAGGCGTGCAGGCGGGCAAGTAAGCGGTCCGCAGTCTAGGCAAATCAACTTCAAGAGGAAAGGAATCAAGCTATGAAAACTAAGATGCTCGTGTTGGCGGCGATGTTGCTGGCGGGAGGAGTCGCGTTCGGCAAGCCGTCCAGCGGCAGCTATCCCGGCAAGGCAAAGTCGCTCAAGTCCGCACAGACGGTCACGCTCGTCAACGAGTACGACCCGGACGAGGAAGACAAGGAGGACCGGTACCTCGACAGCGGCGTCTGCTACTACAAGGTGACGCTCAAGAAGGGGCAGGCCTACACGATCTGGATTGAAGGCGGCGACACGGCGTCCATGGACTTTGACGTGTACACCGACGAGGACTACTACGGCAAGTCGGAGAAACGCGAGGACAAGGAGCCGGCCGCAGACTTCGACGGCGAGGAGATCAACGACGGCGAGACAAAGATCGCCTACATGTACGCCGAAAGCTGGGACGACGAGGATCCGAGTTCCGGCAGGTATATCGTCGCCGTCTACGGCGATATCGGGGAATCGGCCACGCTCCACTTCTCCAGCGGTATCCAGAACTTTACGGTGAGGGGATCGGAAGACAGCCCCGAGACCATATCCTTCAAGGAGAAGTGGGCGTACCGCGACAGGAAGACGATAGATGGGGAATACTGGTTCCGCGCGAAGCTGAAGGCTGGCAGTAAGTACCGCGTGCATACGCAGAAGGGTACCGCCAAGGCGGGCGAGCTTGACATCGCCATCGATCCAATCGATGCCGACGAGCTCGGCAACCAGAACACTGATGACGACGATGCGTACACCAACGCCTGGAACGAGGCTTACGTCATCACTCCGTTCGAGGACGAGGTCTATACGTTCAGGGTGTCAGGAGAAGACGCTCAGAAGTTCCGATTCCGCTTTATGTCCGTACCCAAGCGCGCCATAAGCGCACACCCGGCACTGCCGCTTCTTGAGGAGAACGGATACGAGACGCGGTTTGTTCCCGGAAGACTTGCGAACAACAACAACTACCACGACGCGATCATCGACGAGCATCTCAGCAAGATATGGTTGAACAAGGGCGAGAGGTGGGTGTTCGAGACGGCAGGCGCCACGAAGGATCAGAAGATGGTGGCCTACAACTCGAAGGGAAAGGTCCTTGTCTCCAACGTGTCCGCCGGCAACGGATCGCTTGATTCCAGGGTGGTCGTGTCGGCCACGGAATCCGGGTTGTACTACGTGGGCGTGTACGATCCCGAACTGGGCGTGTACGACGAGGCCGACGCCGGCGAGATCGTCCTCACTGCCCGAAACGGCGCCGATCTGCCGCTGCCAGACATGTGGGACTCCGGGGATGACGTGTATACTGGTGCCAACCTGCTGACGCCATATCCCGGCACAACGAACGACACGCTTATCGCCCTGACCGAAGCGAACCGCGACGCCGCCGTGCAGATCGGCGCGATCCACGGGCCGCACCGCCTTGGACCGAACGACCTCTACGACTTCTTTGCGATTCCCTGCCGCAAAGGGTTCACTTACACCGTGCGCGCGAAGTTCGACAACGAGGACGACACGACCAACCTGAAGCTCACCTCAAAGGTGTTCCGCATGGCGAGCGGCAAGCAGAAAGTGGTGAAGACTACGGGAACGATATCTCCTGAATACTTCGATGAAGATTCGGAGGCGGAGGATCCGGGCGATATGACGTTCACAGCGGACGTGAACGGCATGTACTACATTCAGGTTTGGGTGAATGACGGCAAGGGACTCGACTTCCCCGGCTACACGATGCACGCGATGGTCACGAAGGGGATGCAGCAGTTTGGACTTGTCACGGCGGAGATCGTGGGGGCTCCGGGGACGTGGTCGATCGGCTCCGAGGCCGTGCAGTACGCGAGCGGAGCTGTGATGGCCGTGGTGCCTTCGACGCCGACCGTGAAGTTCAACGCCGTGAGCGGGTTCTCCGTTGCTCCGGCGACGGCGCCGGCGACTGTGCCGGCGTGGAATCCGGGCGACGATCCCGTGAAGGTGACGGCGACGCATTCGGACATCTATGATGCCAAGTACGTGATGTCCACTACCACCAAGAAGGTGAAGAAGAACGGGAAGACCACGACGCAGACGATAAAGAACTACTCGCCTGACGACGGCGATGCCACGCCAAACGGAGCCTTCGCGATCACACCGGCGAACAAGGCGGCAACCGTGAAGCGCACGTTGTGGGCCGCCGACCCTGCCGACCACTTCTCCTTCACGGCTGCGGCCGGAACGTACTACAGTTTCACGGTGGCGAGCGTGTCGTCGAACTTGACGCTCGTAGTGTCCAACTCGGTTACCGGCGCGACGTGGGCTGGAACGCCCCTTGCGGACGGAACCGGCTCCGAGCTGACGAAGGTGCTGCTCGGCGCGGGCAAGACGTTCGTGATCGTCTCGCACGGCGAGGGCGAGGACAAGGATGCCTCGTATTCGCTCACGTACAGCAAGGCGACGCCCGGCGTAGTAAGGTTCACGAACGCGAAGGCTGCCGCCACGAGCGACTTCACCGTTAAGGAGGGTACTGAATACGCGACCCTGTACGTGGCCCGCACGGGCACGGAGGGCGCGATGACCGTTAGGTACGCGACGCAGGCCGGGACGGCTAAGCCCGGGGAGCAGTACTACCCCGTTACCACAAATGTTGTAGCATGGAGGGCGGGCGACAAGGCGGCGAAGGCGATCAAGGTTCGCCTGATCCCCGACCTCAACGCGCACTGGGCCTCGTCCAACCTGACGTTCTCCGTGAGACTCTTCCCGACGGACGAGTACGGACTTGCCGAGAACGAGTATCCGGCGCAGACAAACGCTGTGGCGGAAGCGACGGTTACGATCGTCGAGTCAACGGCGAAGACCCCCGGCACCATCTCGCTCGTCGCGTTCGGCGAGGGATCCGACGAGGACGAAGTTGTCGCGAATGTGAAGAAGCCCGCCGTGACTGGCATCGCTGGCGACGAAAACTTCACTCTAACGTTCCGCCGCACGGGCGGAACGGACGGCAAGGTGTCCGTCAAGGTGGCCACGACCACTGCGAAAGGCGATACGGCTAAGGCTGGGACGGACTATGTGTCGACTTCCGAGGTGCTCACCTGGGAGGATGGGGACGACGAAGACAAGACGCTTGAGATCGAGCTGCCCGAGACCGGAGGGTACGCGGTTTCCAAGAAGTTCACCTTGACGATGGCGGTTGTTAAGACCGGGTTCACGCCGACGCTCTCGGCGAAGACCGCAGCCGTGACGGTGAAGCATGCGGCGATCGACCAGCTGGCCGTATATGGAAAGACGATTCCGTCCGCGACGGGCATGAAGGTCGCAACGACCGGCACCTGGTTCCTCGACTACGAGGGCAATCTCTGTAGCGTGGCGAAGCCTGCGACGTTCACCTACACACTCACAGGCCCAGGATTCTTCGTGTGCGAGCCGAATCTCGTGCTGGACGAGGGCGTGGAGGACGATCCCTCGGCCAAGCTGACGTGCCAGTTCAACAAGGAAACCCCCATCGACTGCTCGGACACGAACGAGACGACGCGCATCGCGCGCGTGATCGGGAAGGGCACGACGACGGTGAAGATCACTCTCTCCAACGTGAAGGGCAACGCATACGTGTCGTTCGAGAAGCAGGACGAGGACGGAACGCCGTACACGTGGATTCCCTTCTCGACGGTGACGCCGACCGATCCGATGGACAAGGCAGTCGTGTTCACCAACCAGACGTGGCTGGCCTGGTCGCTACCGGACGATCTGGCGGCAGAGAAGGGACTCTACTGCCGTGTCCGCTTCGACAAGGGGACGAAGGCGACAACCGTAATTACGAACGACTTCTACGGCGCCTGCCAGGCCGACATTCCGATGGCGCTGGAGGCTGGCCAGACCTACGCATGGGCGCTTGACTACGCCTACACCGAGGAGACGAACCTCACCTACGAGGCGCTCAACGGCCTCTCCTGGACGCCCGGACCGACCACTTGGACCTTCTCCGTGCTGAAGGACGGTGCGCCGATAACCGCCTTCGACGAGGACTGCGTGGACGCTTCCGGCGAGAGCGTGACGAACAGGCTTGCGCTCGGCGAGGCCATCGAGCTGCTTCAGGGGGTGAAGCCAGGACTGCTGCTCGGCGGCGAAGGCGAAGGTGACGGAGCGATAACCGCGAACGGGTTTAGGATCGTGAGCGGCTCCGTGCCCGGACTGAAGATCGACTCGAAGGGCAACCTGACGGGGGTTCCGTCCAAGCCAGGTGACTACGTGCTGCTGCTTCAGAGCTACAACAATAAGGTGGAGACAGGCAAGTACACCACAAAGACCGTGAAGGGTAAGAAGACGAGGGTGCCCGTCTACACCACGGTCTACGGCAGCACGGTCGCGGTTCCGGTGACGGTTCTTCCGGCCGGCACGTCGATCGGCACGTTCCGCGGCACTATCATGGAGGACGGCGAGACCGTATTCCCTGACAACGCGCAGCGCGCAGGTAGCGTCGTGTTCACGGCGACGTCCGCCGGCAAGCTGACGGCGAAGGTGACGATCGCCGGGATCGCGTACACGTTCACCGGGACGGGGTACGACGAGGTTCTCGACTACGAGGAGACGTCCGGCGGCACGACGCGCCAGTTGCAGGCCACGCTCACGGGCACCATCGCGGTGACTACGACAGTAAAGGGCAAGAAGACCACGAAGAAGTATCCGAACGAGCTTACGCTCACCATCAACGATGGAGACGTTACGAATGTGGTCGCACTTACCGAGAAGCTTGGCAGCGTGCGGATCGACAACATGAAGGTGCTCAACGCAAAGAAGACAGGGTTCACGGCGGACGTCTCGTACGCGGGCGACCTCTACCGCAACAACTGTGGCACGGACGAGGGCAAGGAGGCGATGGCCGACTTTGCCGGATACTATACTGTCGCCCTGGCTCCGGAGGCGGTTGCCGCCGCAGACGGCGTGCCGACGGGCAACGGCTATCTGACGCTGACGGTGGCGGAGTCCGGCTCGGTCAAGGTGACCGGTGCGCTTGCGGACGGCACGTCGGTGTCCTTCTCCACCATCGGCCAGATTGTCGACGAAAGCGAGACGGGTGGCGCTGTTGCCTTGAACGTGCCGATCTACATCGGAAAGTCCACGACCTACGCGCTCGCGGGCGTCGTGCAGATTGCCTATCCGGCGGACGCGGACGAGAACGCCGTGCCGGTGGCCCAGCCGGCCGCCAAGCTCTTCTGGGTGAAGACCAAGTCGTCAACCACTTCCCGCAACGGTAGCGGCTTCACGATCTCGCTGGCGCCCACGGGCGGCTGGTACGACAAGGTCGTGAACCTGCAGAGGTACTACATCAACGGCGAGTTCTCCATCCAGGCGGCGGAGACGGGAGACGATCTGCCCGCAGCGGCGCTTGCGAAGGGCTTCAAGTTCGCGACGGAGTCCACGCCGCAGAATCAGGCGGTGCGCTTTGTCGGCAACACCATGGCGATCGACGCGCGCAAGCTCGTTAAGAACAACACGCTCGGCCTCTACGACTTCGTCGACGGTGTCACCACGAAGAGCGTCAACCCTTGGAACGTGACGCTGAAGTTCACGCGCGCGACCGGCCTTGTCTCCGGCACTTTCAGCGCATGGGAATGGACGTATGTCACGATCAACGGCATTACCTTCCCGACCAAGCAGAAGGAGATCAAGAGTCTTGCCCACAAGGGCGTGCTGCTCTTCTCCCGCGACGACTCCCCTGAATCTCCGTTGGCGGGGAACGTGCTTACGGCGGGATTCTTCCTGATGCCGGCGACGTCCAGCACAAAGGCCGCAGATCTGAAGAAGGCATGGAGGGCGTCTCTGCCGTTCAACATCTTGATGGACACGGACGAGAAGACGTGGGAAGAGCTTGACTTCGGAGAGGGCGACCCTGAATGACGAGATCCGTGCTCCAGCGGCTAGCCCTGCTTCTCCCGCTGGCGGCCCTTTCGGCCGCTCCGCTGGAGAAGCTGGGCTTTGACCCGCAGAAGGAGCCGGATAAGGCGGCGGCCGCATATTTTGCGCCAGAGAGCCTTATTCTCTTCAGGATGCGTTATCCTGACGGATCGTACAGGGAGTTTCAGCGGAACTTTGAGAGACCAGACGTGCTGCGTAGCGTCGGGGGATGGCGTGCTCGTATCAAGGGCGACCGCATAACGGTGAAGACCGGGCAGAACGTGGCGGGCGGTCAGGCTTCGTTCGTCTTTGAGAAGGGACGTCTCGTCGAGTTCGCGCAGGGGGAGCTGAAAAAGACCTTTCCGTACGATAGCGCGGCGCGTCCGCTCGCCGGAGAAACGCCGCCATACCATTTTGGTGACGCCCGCGACAAGCAGAAGAGTAAAGCCGACAAGACCACGCGAGAGAAGCGACAGCGGCACACCATTGACAAAAAGGTGTTCAGGTCGTTCACTGGCAAATGGAGGAAGAGCGGTCGTCTTCAATGGCCCTTCATCAGTCCGAACGAGAACGGCTGCCTGTATGCGTCGCTGGCGCTGCTTGCATGCTATCTGTTCTACATGAAGCATCGTCCGCTGCAGATTCTTGGCGGGGTGTTGTTTCTGGTGTTCTCGTTCGCTCTTGCGATGACGGCTTCGCGAGGCTCGTTTCTCGCGCTTGCTCTCGCGCTTGTGCCGACGTTTATCCTTAGCGGCAAGGTCATAGTTCGCTCGAAGGCATTCTGGATTCTCGTGGCGCTGGTGATTCTGGCCGCCGCCGGATGGTTCCTTACGCACGACGCAAAGCTTCTCACGCGCGGCTTCAGGAGCGCGTCCTCATGGTCTAACGAGGTTCGTCTCGACATGTGGCGCGCCGTCCCGCAGATGATCGCAGAGGCTCCCGGCGGATGGAAGTTCGCCCATGTGGGGCGGGCGTTCATGGACTGGTATCAGTCGCTTGAGCTTGTCTCTCTGCCCGGATCGCTGATGAACGACCACCTCACGCGCATGGTCGGTTACGGGTGGCTAGGACGTTTTGGCTACTTGTTTGCCTGGCTGGTCTGCTTCGCGCTTCTCGCAGTGGAAGCGGTCCGTACCCGCAAGGCCATAGCACTGGGCGCATGGATCCTTTTCGCGGTCGCCGGCTGGTTCAATCCGCTCTATGCCCTCTCGGCGCTATGGGTGCCTCCGATCGCGGCTACGGCCATTTGTCTGTTCGACAAGCCTTGGCGAGGATTCCGCATCAAATGGGCTGCATGTGCCGTAGGTGGCGCGGCGCTGCTGACGGGTCTTGTGCTGTGCGGCGTCTGGCTTGCAGGGCAGGGAGAGCCCGAGCGCGGCTATCGGGTACGTGCGGCCGACAAGCGGGTATACGTTAAGGGCATGAAGCCGCGCATCTGGATTGTAGATGACGGCTATGCGCTTGGCGGCGTGCTGACCTGCAAGGAGATTCGCGGATACTATGTCTATCAGCCAGATGCTCCCGCAGTGGGGTACGTACGGCTTGTGGACTATCTCCCTAGGGAGAAGATTCATCGCCTGGTGCTGGGCGGCCAGGCCGGCGCAGACTGGATGGACTGGCTTCGCGAACAGGTGGAGGCGGCCGCGAAGGAGAACAGGGCGCCGCAGATTGACATTCCCGACGAGGTGGTGTTCGTATCACCTCCATTTCCGCCATCGGCTCTACCCGAAGGACTGTTGCAGTCCTGCAAGGTAAGGCTGCTGGTAGGCGAGTTCGCGGCCCGCTACGAGCCGGAGTACGCCAATCCGCCCTCATGGGTGCAGATTGTTCCAGCGATGGAACTCTACTTCGTGGACTGGATGAAGCGGATCATCGACGATTGATTCGTGTTAGTTGGAAGGAGGGGCAAATGAGAAAGAAGATACTGACAACGTTGCTCGTCGCCTGCGTCGGCATGTGTCCGGCATGGGCGGGAGAGACGGCTACGCTTGTCAAGACGCGGCTCGCGGCGAGCAAGGCCGTTGTGCCCGGAAAGTGGCACGCAAGCCTCTCCAAGACGAAGTCCTACGCGACGAAGAACGGCGTTCCTCTTATCGCAGTCTGGTCGAACGGCGACGCCTGCGGGCACTGCGTCACCTTCGAATCGGCCTGTAACTCGTCTACGTTCAAGGACTGGATGAAGAAGAGCGGATGCGTGTTCCATTTCGTATCCTCTGCTGACAGCGGCAACGGTACCACCTACAGCTTCTGCTACAAGAGCCAGTCGTTCTACCCCCTCATCCGGGTGTACTGGTACAAGAACGGCGTTAAGAAGGTGGACACCTACACGATGGGCGACACTATGGACGGGCAGAGCGGAGGCACGGCCGGCGGCACGAAGGTTGTCGCATGGCTCAAGACGAAGCTGAAGAACTTCAAGCCCGGTACGAGCGTATCCGCACCGGTGAAGCCATACACTATCGAGTTCGCGCCGAACGGGGCGACGAACGAGATGCCGTCCGTCAGCGCGAAGGTCGGCACGGCGCGCACTCTCCCCGCCAATACGTTTATCCGTCCCGACTACTCGTTCACAGGCTGGGCGAAGACGGCGACAGGAGCGGTGGCCTACAAGAACAAGGCGTCCGTCAAGAACCTCACTACGGTTTCCAATGGCGTCGTCACGCTCTATGCCAAGTGGAACCGCACTACGTTCCGTACCTACTACATCGGTTTCAGCTACACCATCTCGATGACGGACCTCAAGGGGTGGGTGCCCAATAAGAAGGTGACGGGGATGAAGTGGAACAAGACGAAGGGCAAGTGGACCGGCAAGCCCACCAAGGCCGGCACGTTCACTATCAAGTTTACCAAGGGAAAGTCATCGGCCACGCGCAAGGTGGTTGTCGTGAAGGACTCGGTGACGTTTGCCGACGAAATGGTCGCAAGCCACGTATGGGCTGCCAACGAGCCGATTACGCTAGACCTGACCCCAACCTCTCATGCCGGGACGCCGCAGTCTGTCGCCATAACAGGACTCCCGGACGGCCTTTCTTATGCAGACGGGATCGTTTCTGGCGCATCTGCGAAGGTCGGCACATTCAAGGTCACCGTTACCATCGTCTCGGCAAAAGGCCAGACGCTCACCCGTTCGTTCAACCTTGTCATTGGCGTGCCGGACTGCTGCATCGGCACGTTCAACGGCTTCATCGGCAACGTGGACACAAACCGCCTTGACGAGCTCGCGCTCCTGAACCGCGGCACGTTCCGCCTCTCCGCGCCGTCCAGCGCGAACCTTTCCGCGAAGATAGTTACGGCCAAGGGGACGTATTCGCTCGCGGGGCTGGGCTGGACGATAAACGGGGACGGCACATACACGGCGCAACTCGTCACCGCGACAGGCAAGGATGTCGTCACGGTGACGGTCGGCGGCGAGCAGGCGCGCGCGGCGGGATCGTTCCGCAGGATCGGCTTCTTCCTGCCGTCCTACGGCACGGAATACGAAATCTGGGCTCAGCGTGCGCCGTTTGAAGTCGATGCCAATGGCGCGTACCTTGATCCTGCGGTTGCGAAGGCAATGCCGTTCGTGATGAAAGGCAACGGCAAGTGGTACTTCCAGGCGTATCAGGTGGCCAGCGTATGGATATTGCGCTACGCCACGGCGGCGTCGGCCAATCTCACCTTGACGGTGTCGGCGGACGGCACGGCCAAGCTGGCGGGTAAGGTCGGGTCGTATGCGGTCAGCGCGGCGTCGGCGGTGTTCGTGTTCGGCGAGGACGTCGAAGAGGGATTCGTGCGCGCCGATTTCCCGACCCCGATCTCGGTCAAGTCTGGCAAGACGACCGTGAAGAAGACGCTAGACATCTGGCTCAACCTCTGGTTTGACAGGTCCAACGACCATTTTGACAAGAGGGGCGAGATCATCGGTTTCGCTTCGGTGGAGTCGTTCCAGTAGCCGGCAAAATGATATACTATCCTCGTGACTGAAAACAAGAGATCGCATTCCTGCGCGCGTGCGCGCGTTCTGCTGCTTATGGCGGCAGACGTCTTCTGCATGGCCGCCGTGTGGGTGTTTGTCGTGTGGGGATATCGCGCGGTCGGCCTGGGGCACTACAAGTTCGGCGCGGAGTTCTATCTTCAGCTGTGGCCCGCCGCCATCGCGTTCGTGGCGCTCAACGCCCTGTTCCGCCTCTACCACGGGAATCTGCTCTATCCGGCAGCGCCGGTCTCGCCGGTGGAGGAACTGCGGCGCCTGGTCGGATCCTCCGCCATAACGCATGTTGGCGTGATCGCCTACCTCGCGTTAGCGTACCAGACGACCGAGCACTACTCGCGCGCGGTCATCGTACTTTCCGGACTTCTTGTCGCCGTGCTGTCCCAGCCTGTGCGCGACCTCGCGCGCATGCTGGCGTTCCGCCTCGGCGTGGCGCAGGTTCCGGTCGTGATCGCCGGCGCGGGAGATACGGCTCGCCGCATAGCTGCCGCCCTCGCCGCCGACGCCTATACCGGATTCCGCGTCGTACGCGTCTTCTCGGCCGACAATCGCTCGATCGTGCCCGAGTCGCGGAAGCTCGGCGTGCGCATCCTGCTCGCTTGCCAGGACGACCGCCTCTTTCGCTGCCAGATGGCGGAGTTCGTCACCTGGTTCACGCACATAGAGTACCTTGCGGGCGGCGACACGTTCCCCGTCTACGGGGCGCAGACGGTGTCGTTCGACGGCCTCTGCGGGCTGGAGATGGTAAACCAGCGAAGGATGGGAGCGCTGCGCACGGAGAAGTGGCTGCTCGACAAGACGCTCGCCGTCCTCGCGTTCATCCTCCTTTCGCCGTTCTTCGTGCTGATTCCGATCCTCGTCAAGCTGACCAGCCGCGGCCCAGTGTTCTATCGGCAGAACCGCCTTGGAAAGAACGGCAGGCCGATTCGCGTGTGGAAGTTCAGGTCAATGTATGCGGACGCAGACGCTAGGCTCGCGCAGATACTTGAATCTGACCCAGCCAAGAAGGCGGAGTGGGACGCGAACTTCAAGCTGGCCGACGATCCGCGCGTGACGCCTCTGGGGAAATTTCTCCGGAAGACGTCCATCGATGAGTTCCCGCAACTGTTCAACGTGTTCGCGGGGGACATGGCGCTAGTGGGGCCGCGCCCCATAGTCGAGAAGGAGGTGTCTCTCTATGGCTCGTCATATTCCACCTTCGCCTCAGTCGAGCCGGGCATCACCGGCCTCTGGCAGGCATCGGGAAGAAGCGGCACCGACTACGCTCGCCGCGTGGCGCTTGACACCTACTATGTGCTCAACTGGTCGCCATGGCTCGACCTCTGGATCATGAAGAAGACTATCGCTGCGGTCCTCTTCATGCGCGGCGCCTGCTGACCGGTTTGACAGTTACGCGGGGATTTGGTAGACTGTCAGCGCTTTCGGAAAAAAAGATGACTAGAGAAAGACAGTTTGGATATTGGTTTGGCTATTACTTCGCGTACTTTACGCGCGGAGCGGGTGCGTTTTCCTGAAAGCGAGCTTAACACAAGTCAACGATTTCACCGACGGCCCCGCTCCTAAAGGAAGCGAGGCCGTTTGTATTAGGACAATGAGCGAACGGCGAGCGAAAGAGAAAGTGCGAAGCGAAAGAGAAAAAACAATGAGTGAACGAGCGAGTGAGCGAAGCGGAACGAACGAGTGAACGAAAACCTCTAACGGAAACAGACAATGATCATACTGCTAAAGAAGGACGCGGAACAGTCGCAGGTGGAGAACCTGCTGACGCTCCTGCGCATGAAGAACATCACGCCGAGCGTGTCGGTGGGCCAGTTGCAGACGCTCATCGGCTGCGTAGGCGACGTGGCGCACATCGACCCCGGCCTCATCGAGGCGCTCGACGTGGTCGAGAGCGTCCAGCGCATCCAGGAGCCGTACAAGGCGGCGAACCGCAAGTTCCACCCAGAATCGTCGGTGATCGACTGCAGCGGCGTGAAGGTAGGCGACG
>JAEEGL010921832.1_pt1 | contig 14838 bp, 11 predicted proteins | sample 9134231 | NCBI WGS metagenome assembly JAEEGL01 (sample SAMN16246548, study PRJNA631951) | gut metagenome | biome: gut microbiome; feature: rumen; material: fiber-attached | host: Bos | place: Iran: Karaj | collected 2018-10 | reverse complement strand
TAATCCATTAAGCTAGGCTCCTTTGCCATTCCGTTTGCAGCGAACGAGAAAGAGAGCACCGCTGTAAGGATGATTCTATAGAAGAATGAGGTAGTCATAACTTAAATTTTTTAAAAGTGGAAATAAATGTAATAATTTATGAGAGTGTCAAACTATTTTGTTTTGATCTCTGGTGCAAAGGTACGGACTTTTTTCTGTTTGTGCAAATTTTTTTAAAGAAAAATGATGCAAATATGTAAATGCTTGACATAAATCAAGTAGTGTAACTTGTACATTTTTAAGCACTTATACACTATATAAATAAGGTTTATTGGGAATTTTCTCCGCTTTTTACGAATTTTACCTCGATGAAACCGCGATTTTTTGATGATTGCATATTTGTAAATAAGAAGTTGCAAGAGAGAAAAGAGATAAAGAAGAGAATGCTCTTCGCGAACAATTACTTTTCTATAGGTTTTTTGAATAATATCAAAGGTTTTTGGTATTTTAGTAAAGTTTTCAGTTTATGACAGGATTTGTTGCGAAAACGTATAAAATTATAGCATAATTGTAATTTTAATGCATTTTTTCCAGTTTTTTCTTGCATATTTTGTCATTTTATTATAACTTTGCATTGGAAATAAATGTTAAGGGATTATGAATAGGATGTGAAAAATATCCGAGAAAAGGGGAAAAGAAAAGGTCAAGTATAGCGGTGTTTGCTAAACTTGACCTTTTTTCATTTCTTTTTTTATTATTTTTCTCATTTCGTTGTCTGAAATTGGCTATAATTGGCCCAGAATAGCCATTTTGACGAAAAAATACAAATTTTTGACGAAATATTACATAAGGGTTTGCTGAAAAGGCAGTAATTTTGCACTCGAAAGATTGAAACGCTCACTGGCTTGTAGCCGACGTTAGCTATCTTTCGAGTGCGAGGATGCTTTACACGTTGCACCCAGAAATTAGTGATACTAATCTGAGTCTAAATAAAAACTCAAGACAATGAAAAAGAATCGAAACACCTTGTCCTACTTTGTCAGAATGATGTCAGTAGCTCTACTGTCACTCTTGTCACCAGGTTGTAGGATCCTTGGATTAAGCGTTAATGAGTCAAATCCAAAGGACGCAGGAACCAAAACACCTGCTATGTTGTGCGACAGCAACCCAGATACAGCTTCAAGCTTTGGTGTCTGGTAATAAATAAAGATATACCCCTGCCACATAAATGTGGTTATATTCATAATTTATTTACATTTATTTCCAATTTATTTAATGAACGAAAAATGAACGAAAATTGAATAGCATTTATAAGGACAGATAAGTAAAGATATTCTATTTCCTTTATATGGGGGAATTCAGACACTTCTTATAGTAACCAAAAATTGATTTACCAGAAGACACAATAAATTTCCCGTTATATACCCTACTCGTGAGAGCGGGGAATATAGCGGGAAATTTGTGTTCTTATTTATAATGTGTAGGAATTTACTTCCAGAGTAGCTGTGCGAACTGATACAGACTTTCGCGCCAAACAGGCCATGTGTGACCGCCTGGAGTTTCGAAATATTTGTATTTTATGCCGATTTCATCGAACTTTGCACGCATTGTCTTGCAGTTGTTGAAGGCGATATCCTCTTCTCCACCCATAGTGAGATAGAACTGCTTAAACTGCTTGTTGTAGAAATCCTTTCTGTCTGCAAGTTTCTTGTAGTTGTCATCAGCACTCATTGAAGGGTTGTTGCCGAAAGGTCTTGCAAACCAGCCGGAACTAAAGACGCCAACATACTGGAACAACTCAGGCTTTGCCACAGCAATATTGAGTGTCTGTATTCCGCCCATTGAAAGTCCGGCCATAGCTCGGTTGGCAGCATCCTTCTTTACGCGATAGGTCTTCTCTACAAGTGGAATGCACTCTTCCGTCAGTTCCTTGATGAAATCCTTGCAGTTACCATCGCTCATTACAACGATCATCTCATTAGCCTTGCCCTGTGCAATAAGGTTGTCAAGGATAATGTCAGTTCTTCCTTGAAGAGCCCAACCACGTTCATCCTCTCCACCTCCATGCTGTATATAGAGCACAGGATAGGTCTTTGCGAGGTCTTTCTGATAAGAAGGTGGGAGATAAATGAACATTCTGCGCCAAGCACCCTCGCTGTTTGAGTAGTATCTGCGCATAGTTGTCTCGCCATGTGGCACGTTAGCAAGCTCGAAGCGTACGTCACCTTTTTTATAAGGCACCTCGATACAGCTTGACATACGGCTACAGCCATAGAACGTTTCGCTGGCAGGGTCGCTTATCTGAACGCCATCAACATAAAGGAAGTAATAGTTGATACCAGACATCAGGACATCGGTAGTTGCTGTCCACACACCTTTGTCATCTTTCGTCATAGGGTATTTCTTGCCGCCAATATCCACGATGACTTCCTTTGCATCAGGAGCCTTTAATTGGAAAATACCACGGTTGTCGGCAGTAAGTTGTGGGAACTGCCCATTTCTCAAATTAGTAACAGGGCGCACATTCTGCGCCATCAGGCTTGAAGCAGAAAACAGCAAGCCCAATCCAAGAATAGATAGTTTCTTCATTTTAGGTTTATAGAATTTTTTACACAATTATTATGCTACAAAGTTACTAATAAAATATGACAACCCAAACTTTTTTGACTTTTTTTGTCGTTTTCTCCCGAAAGAATTTGAAGAATGATAAACTCAGATACTTTTGTGTAACATAAGAGGCAAATATGTTTTGTTGTAAAGATATTATACAAGCATTGTAAAGTATCTTTACACTTTCAGATAAATGTAAAAATATAATGCGGTTGATTATCGGCATGATAGGGGTTTTGACATACGTTTGGCATTAAAAATACCAGATAACTTTCAAGTAGCTTTAAAAAAAACGAGAGAATTTTGAGGGGGGGTACACTTTTGCCCATTTTTCGCTTTTATGTGTTGAATTTCAACGATTTAAGTTGAGTGCACCTCCCCCATATAAAAGTTATTTTACAGGTTAACTTCAAGGGGGAGGTGCACGCTTTGTTATCTATTGGCTTTCAATACGTTATACCCATAAAAAGGGTAAAAGTGCACCCCTCCCCTTAAAAACTCTCGCAAAAAAATACGTTAGTAATCTTGACATTGCAAAAACATACAGCTTTTATGCCTCCTATATGATTCCACTCTATTGCCTTTTTAGAGAAGGGAGTTGAATGGGACTTACAACGGATTTACAACGGATTTGGAACGGACTTGAAACGGAGGAGAAGCGGACTTGAAACGGAGGAGAAGCGGATTAGAATGCGGACCTGAAAGGGAAGAATGTGGCAGTAGAGAGAATAATAATTTTAGGTATAGTGAAATTTTAAGAATAAAATTTTGTGATTGTCAGATTTGACTTGTAATTTTGCGACGCTGTTTGAGATAGCAAGTTTTTTTCATGAAAAACATCGCAGATAGCGGGGGGTAGCGCAGTTGGTAGAGCACAAAAAGGTGAGATTTCGTGATCTTGTTTTTTTTGTTACGCCCTCATTATCATCGTTTTAGTAAAAACGGCAAATCACAGAATTTCAGTGATTTTCAAAAAGCTATCTGTTCTTATGTGACAAAAGCAATTTGTATTTGCCATGTTTATTCAGGAACGTAGATAATCTCACCATTCTCAAGCTGATAGGCTATACCAACCTTCTTGCCTTTGTTCTGATTCTTTGAAGACTGGTCTTTGGATGGTGTGTATTTATTGATTTTCTTTCCTTCCTTGGTTATGATTTCCATATTCTCCTTGCCTGGATTTTTCACCATGGTGAAATCTTGTTGTGAGAACATTTCGGTCATGTTGAATCGGGTTACGAGAGCCACCATAAGGGCAACGGCAAATACCATAGCTACATCGAAGAGGTTTGATACCGTTGACATTGGGTCGTCCTCTTCATGATTTTTCAAAAGGGAATGTCTCATTTTCCTATTATTTCTGATAAGTATTCAAGGTTTGTAATGTCCTGAAGGTACCAGCGTTGCTTTACCTGCTGAGTAACATAACCGATGGCAGCAGCTACGAGTCCCGTAACGGTGGTAGCGAATGCTACTTGCATATTGCGTGCCATTGACTCGATGTCGCCCGAAGCTAGTCCTGCAAGGGCAGGTCCCATAGGGATGAGAGTACCCATCAATCCCATCATTGGACCAAGTTTTGTGAGTATTTTACTGATACCGAGATCCTTGTCGGCATCAATCTCGAATTCGGCAAGGAGTCGCCTTAACTCTGCCTTGTTGTCGCGTGCAGCAATCATTTTTTTGATATATGCGATGACAAGCACGTTGTCCTTCTTCGGCAGTTGGGTAATAACATTATCGAGCGTGTCGGCTGTCACATCGGTTATAGCCTTACGTACCTGTGCCGATGATTTCCTGATGGTAAGATACTGTGCGAAGAAACTTCCGATAAGCAATAGGGCGCGGATGAATAGAATGATAAGGATTACGATGACCGGCACGAGAAGTCCTGTGCTGATCCAATAGAGAATGTCTGATATTAATTCCATACTTTTTATGTATAATTTGTTCGCTAAGGCTCACCAAGCTAAAGCAAGTTCTTCACTGAAGCTCATCAAGCTATAGCAAGTTCCCATTTAGAATTTATGTTTTACTTTGCATTTTGAATAGAGTAAGGCTCCAATTCCTCCGCATAATGTAGTGAGGCCTATGAATGCAAGCAATGCTTTCCATTCTATTGGGTCGGAGCCTTTGAAGTTCGTAGTTCCATTTACCGTAACCACGATACCGAGAATGAGTACCAAGGCAGATGAGAGGAACAGTAGTTCGAGGCGTAGTGCTTTCTGCGGCAATAGCCATCTAAGTAGATATGAACCTCCTACGACTGCCAATAGTACAAGTGCTGCGAGACACCATGATATTGTAGAAAAGTCAATGCCTGAGAAAAGATACATTATCTGAATCTGCAGATAGAACAGCACGGGGAATACAAGGATGCCAGGAAAAAATCTCAGCATACGATATATCCACACGGTGCGTTGCCTGACCTTACCATCGTAGAGAAGTTTGCCGGAAAGCATACAGTAAGCCATTTGCCATAGTACCTCAAGAGTCAGTACTAGCGAGGTGTCGAGCATGAGTTTCTGATTGCTTAACCACTCGCTTATCTCGTTTCTGCTCTGCTGAATGGCATAGGGCCAAGAAAAAACTATGGAAAATGCACAGACGGTGGCAATCAACACTATCTGCCATATTTTCAGGAATGTAAGTTTCAGCCACGTCATGAAGATGACGATGAGCATCAATGTCAATATTGTAGTTTCCATAGCTATTCACTTATTATTCCTCTTCCTTCCTTCTCTTCCGTATCACGAACACAACCACTACCCCTGCTACAATGACGATGGCAAGTACGGCAGATGTAGTTACTATGGTGTTTGTAGTTTCTGGCATATCAGAGAGAGTTTCTTTCTTCATAACTGTACCATCCTTTTGGGCATCCTTGGCATCAGCACCTTGAAGTTTCCTTGCCTCTGCCTCAGAGTGGAGTGTACTCTCAAGTTCCTGAAGTTCACGGAGAGTTTCCGGTGAAGTCTTCCATAGGCCTTTCTGGATGGTCTGTACCATAGTATGAGCCATCTGTTCCATAGCTGCCGGGTTCTTTTCTCGCAGGAATTTATTCACTCCGAGATTCATATTGTCTTTGACATATGTGTCGTAGATCTGTTCCCACATCTCATTATCGATGGCGTTAGGCTTCATAACATCCCAGCCATATGTATTCTGCACAATCTCGGCAAACTCACTTGCCTCATTGGCACCACCCTTCATTTTTTCCTTGATATATGTAGGGTTGAAGATAGTAGAGCGGCTCTCTACGCCGATAGCCTCCTTGAGTTCTTGTATACGGTTATTGTTTCGGTTGCGGTAGTCGGCAAAATAGGCATCAGGATCTTTGCCTGTAACGTTGCGCACGGCAAGGTTCAATCCGCCCATGAACTCATATACATGGTCGAGTGAGAGTGCACCCCAAGAATTTGACTGGCGAGGTTGAATAACGGCATCGGTACGGGTAAGGGCTGCCTTGAAAGCCACTTTTGAAGCCTTCTCCCAATATTCTTCTGAACCATAGAAAGCCGACATATTGTTGATGTATGTATCGGCAATCTCATTCTCGCTCTTCCAGCTATCTCCTTGCTGTACCATCTGCTGAATACCTGTGCCATAGCCGCCATTCAGTCCGCCGAAGATACGGAATGTTGACATCTCACGAGCATCCTTTGGCGAAATACCCGATTCGGTCAAGGCATGCTCAGATTCTTTCATACCTTCCTTTACAAGGTTGGTCGTCTCACCGTCATCAGCCTCCGCAGCTATCTGTACGGCACGGTTGATGAGATATAGGCGCGATGCAGCAAGGTCACGGAACTGTCCCGAGGTCTGTACCACCACGTCGATACGTGGACGACCAAGTTCCTTTATCGGTATGAGTCGTATGTCCGTCACTCTGCCAAAGGCATCGCGTACAGGCTCTACACCGAGGAGATAGAGCACTTGGGCGATTGTAGTACCGCCAGTCTCGATAAATTCTGAAGACCAGAACGTGAAGCTCACTTTGCGTGGTAATGAGTCGTGATGATGCTCCTTATACATCCTTATCGTATTCTCTGCCAATGTCTTACCCTTATCCCACGCACTTTCGGTAGGAGTGGTCTCTGCATTTACTCCATAGAGGTTACGTCCCGTAGGTAGCGCACGCGGATTTGCAATCACGTCACCACCGCTGCTCGGCATTGTGTAGCCTCCGTTGAGGGCATTCATCATTGAGGAAAGCTCAGTCTGTGGTGCTTCCTGAAGCAGTCGCTTGTAGCGGGCTACATTCTTCAAAGCCTGCTCTATCTCTATTATGGCATCTGCCATATTTGTTTCCTCGCGTGTATAGGTCTTTCGCATAGCAGCCATCTGAGCCATCATATTACTGACTTTGTCTTTACCGCTACCCTTGCCTCCAAGTCCCATGGCAGCCGCCATCTTCTTTAGAGCCTCTGGAGATGCGCCTGCCATCTTTGCCATCTGCAAAGCCTTGCGAGGATCCATGTTGGTTGAAGGATGATGGGTGTTAGGTGTTGAGTGATGGGTGTTGGTAGCTTGGTGTATGGCTTTAGGATTTTTGTCATTTGATTTCTGACCTTGTCCTTTGTCGTTAGCCTTTTGACTTTTACCAATAGCCCCTCCCATCATCATGCTCATCATATCTCCTGAGTTATGTTTGGAGTCTTCTATTTCCCTTGCCTTGTCGAGTTGTGCCTGTGTAATGTTGGCAATCTGACAGATGAAGGCATCGGAAACAGGAGTATTGCTGTTGATGAGACGTGTTACGAGCGCTTTAGCAGGGTTGATATACTGCGATGTGAAAAGTGTTTTTTTCTTATCAATATCAGCCTTAGCCTTTCCGCGCTGTTTGTCGAGACGTAGCATACCATATGCTATTGGATCTGTACTCATAGCATATACTGACGACTCGATTCTTGCTTTTTCGTATGGCACGCCGAGAGTGTAGAGCTGACCGACAATTTTCTCATTGGCTATCTCTTCGCCAAAAGCCTCTACCTTTGCTATCTCCGTCTCGTTCCAAGGTTTTGTGATGATGGAGTCAAGACCGAGGTCACGGTGTATGCCCATGCTCACGGCGAGCTTCTTTACAGCTATAGAAGCGGCATTGTTAGGATTCTTGTTATAACTCTCAATGGCATCACTCAATGATTTGTATTGTCCGCGGAGGTTACTCTCAAGGAATGGAGCTGTGATATGGCTTTGAATACCAGCGTATGTTCTGCGCTTAGCGATGAGTGCCTCTCCTACGTTGCCAATGGTGTAGATATAGAAGTGTGGAATAGCGCCGACGAGTTTATCAGGCCAATCATTTGACGAGAGTGCCACCTGCTTGCGTGGTGTGTATTCAAGTCCGCCATGAGTACCGAAGTGTATCATCGCATCTGCCTTGAATGAATTGTGAATCCAGTAATAGGCATTCTGAAATTCCTTCACAGGATCTTTGTCTGTGCCGTGAACAATCTGGAATGTGTTGTCTCCATGTCCTGCAAGGGGTTGGGGAAGAAGTGCGATGTTACCCAACTGCACCCTTACCACCGTGTCGGGATGCTCTTCGAGTAATGTATAGTCTGTTATAGGACAACCCTTGTGCTGAAGCAGTTTGGCAAGTTGGTCACTATTTGCTGGTAGTCCGCTGACGTTATACCCCTCCTGTCTCATTCTGACAAGGAGATTATACAGCGATGGCACTACGGCCAATCCCGAAGCTGTGAGTGATTGCTCTCCTGGACCCTTGAAATACACTATGGCAACTCGCTTGTCCCTGTTTAGCTTTTTCTGTAGTGAGATGTAGTTGTTTACCGTAGTTACAAATTTCTCCAATCGCTCGGGAATGGTGTATTGTTCATGGATGCCTTCATCGTTTATGCGTTGCGCAAAGAGTACATATGGACGTATGCAGCCATCAAGTTCGGGAGTGACGATACTCTGGCTAAGGAAACCACCCGACATGCCTTGTTTGTCTTCCTCCCATTCTGATGTGAGGCGGTTGATGCAGAGCGTAGAGAAGATAGGTATATTTTGCCCCTTAAGCCACTCAACAGCCTTATCGCCTAAACGACCATGCGCAAGGTTTACTACGGCATTAAAGTGCATATCAGGATGCTTCGCGGTGAGCGTATCGATGAATATTGATAGGCTCTTGCTGATATGATATACTGTGTTGCCACTCTTTTCAAGTGTCGTTATGAGGTCATCGGGGGTGCCCATCATACCTGTGACGATTACCTTTGGGGCACCAGTTTTCATCAAACCGTGCTTTTGCAGATATGCTTCATAATCCTCCAAAGATTCAAAATATACATTCTCATCGTCAGGATGCTCTACATCGGGATGAGAGAGCAGTCCTTCTGGAGCAGGCACAACTTTTTCTACCTCGCCCGTGAAGATGATCTTGCCATCCACATGCTGACGTACATAATTGAGCATGGAACGGTAGTTGCGGCGCGAAGCCCCACGCAGATAGGCATTGAGCGTATCGGCGGTAATGCTATCAACGCTGACGATGTAGTTGTCGGGATTGACTGACATGGTGGTGAGGATGTTAGTACCTGTCCAGCCAGCCAATTGAATCCTCTCACGCTGCTCTTCGGTAAGGCGTATGCCCATAGCATTCATAAACACCATGTCGTAGTCATCAAGGTCTTGAAGTTTGTCAAGAGATAGTTCCTCGATGACGACAAACGGATTATTATTTGCCTTGCTTATCTCGCCGAGAGTAGTGGCCTGATAGTTGATGAATGCGATACGTGTGCGTGAGAACCATTTGTTCCATACAACGGCTATTGCTGTGATGGCTATAATGGCCAGTACAGCATAAACTATATATTTCCAGATGCGTTTTTTGCGGCCTTTTCCCCCGTCCTCTCCCGTAGAGAGGGAGCCGGAAGGCGAAAGGGCTGTTATTATTTTAGATAGTATATTCATTATACATTATTTATTTTTCATTATTAATCAGCCTCTACAGGCACTCCGGCTTCCTCCCTACGGTGGGAAGTCCGATGTTATCAGCATCAGCTATGTGCCAAGCGGTGGCAGAGGTCGTTCTTACAACCTGTCTATATCCACCGATATGCCCAGACTATATGTAGTTCCTGTTGTCATTGGTGAACAATAAAAATATGCTTTTGGCTTGTAGTTGAAGATATTGTCTATGGCGAAGTTCACATGTATGCCTTTAAGGATATGCTGCTGAAGCATCAGTTTCCAGAGCGTATAGCCTTGATCCACATCCTTGCTGTCCGATTGTGGCTTGCCTAAGTATCTGCCCGATAAAGCTGCGCTGATGGCATAGTGACGGGTGAAACGATGGTCGTAGTCTGCACGCCATGTCATTGAATGACTGCGTGGCTGCGTAAACTGCGAATAGATTACGTTTCCGCTCTCGTGCATATAGGCATAGTTGTAACGGAGCGACAGACCGAAGTCAAGACGATACTGCGCACTAAGGTCGAGTCCGCGAACCGTTATTCCTTCCTCATTCCAATAGAGCGAACTTGTGAGAGCCTCATGCTTCATTCCATTGTCGGCAGTAAAGACATACCCGCTACCTTCTTCGCTGATTCTATTGTCATCTGAGAGTACCTGATATCCACCATCCTTATAACTGTTATCCACCACCCAGTATCGGCTCACGCTCGTTATGCGCTTGTCGAAAATGTTGCAGTAGCCCATAAGCATGATGCTGTATTTTCCGTTGAGTATGCCCATGCCTTCTACCTTTCCGTTATGCTCCACCGCAATGTTGAAGTTATTACTCTTCTCTGGTTTCACATCAGGATTGCCTATAATCATGTATCCCATATTTCCCATGTCATAGTGCATATACATCTCCTTGAGTGAAGGAGCACGGAATCCGCTTGCGTAGTTGGCACGGAAGGTAATACCATCCAACTTATACACAGCTGCCAGTCGTGTGGTAAGTGCCTGTGCGTCAGAAGCTGAGAAATAATCGTATCTCACACTTCCCACCACGTTGAAGCGTCGGTTTGGATTAAAGTCGAACTGGGCATAAGCGTCTATATTATTCTGCTCATGCGAGGTATTGTCAAGAAACTGGTAAGTCGTGAGATAGTCGTGCAGTAGGTCGCCGCCTAATGTGAGAATATGCTCACCGAATGTGTGGTTGTAAATAGCATGAGCAGTATGCTGTGTGTTGCGATAGTCGTGGTCATGGGTACGTATTTTCTCTGGTGTGAAGTTTGCCTTGTCATATTGGTCATAGGCATACGATACCTCTATGTTACGACCATCTTTCCAGTCGTAAAGTGCTTTCAGACCACCGCTATATGCATTGAAGTGGTAGTTGTAAGTGTCTCGCTGGCTTTCGCGGTAGAAATATCCACCGCGCGCAACGAACTTTAGGAAGTTGGATGCTGTGAATGTGATTCGCTCCTTTACATTATATGACTCTTGCCCGTAGAGTTTCTTCACGTTCGATTTATCCTCCTCTATTTCTTGCCCAAGCAATGCTGCAAGAGCCTTTTCCTCGGAAGTAGGTCCCGATGCTAATTTGATAGGCTCGATGTCTGTATGCTGGAAGTTGGTCTGCGAGTTCCATTTTCCTGAGGTGAAGGAAAAGTTAGCTCCGTTTCTCCACTCATTGCCAAATGAATTGTAACGTGAATTGACGTTTGCCGTCCAGGGTTCCGTTGATTCCCTCGTAATGATATTGATAACACCGCCCACGGCATTTGATCCGTATAGAGCCGATGATGCCCCCTTGACAATTTCAATTCTTCCAACGTTGTCAAGGTTCAAACGATTATAGTCTGTGTTATCCATAGTCTCACCGGCAAGGCGCTCTCCGTCACAGAGAAAGAGAATGGCATTACCGCCAAAACCACTCATGTTGAGAGACGTCTCTTGAGTCATGGCAAAGCCGAACTCAAGTCCTGGAAGTTCTTGTACGAGCAGATCCTGAATATTGGTTGCATCTGCTTTCTTTATATCGTCGAGCGAAATGAGTCGGGTTACTACCGGAACATCCTTCAGAGCCTTTGGCGTATGTGTGGCTGTAACCACCACCTGATCAAGCGTCAGAGAATCATACAAGGCTGTCATCCCCTTTGGTGGAATAGGTGTATTTACAAAATCTGCCGCCTGTATGGAGAAAATCATACCGACGGACAGAGTTATAGATACCAGAATCCTTTGATTCTTCATTTTCCTGTTATTTTAGAGTTTGGTGTTTAGAGTTTAGTGTGGAGTGTACATCTTTAATCCCTAAACTCAAATTATTCACTTCTCTATTTCTCGCCTGTGAACGAGTAATCCATTGTCATAGGCATCTTACCATATTGCAAGCTATATACAATAGAAATCTTCTTGCCAGAATTCTTTATCACGATGTTACTGAATGTATAGGCTTTTTCTGCACCATTTACTGTGATAGTACCCTTTGCCTCTGCCATAGTTGCTGAAATTACCTCAGCACCAGATATTGTAGAAGTTGTAACAGGAATGCTATTAACTGTGATGGCCGGCATTGCCATAGCACCCTCCCCTAAAGCAGGCGTGGTCATGCTGACATGAGTTTCGTCAATCTTCTTGATCTCGTATATACCATTAGACTTAGAATCTGATCCCATAACGGTGATAACAACCTCTCCTGTGTAATTGCCTTCAATAGTCTGGGCTGCTGGAATAATATTATCATCCTCATCATCGTCTCCACATGAAGTAAAGCCAACACATACAGAAACTGCGGCAATCATCATTGCCATAAACTTTCTAATCTTCATAATTCTTTTAGTTGTAAATATAATAATGTGAATAAAAGTTGTATTTTTTTTGCGGGTGCAAAGGTATATATTTTGATATAGACATGCAATACTCAGAAGGGATGATTTTTACATGATTAAGGTAATTGTAAACTCATTAGAATTAGGTATTTTCCGCGTATTTTACTATGGATGTGAAAAATAGCCTTTATTTTTCATGTTATTTTTCAATAGAAATGTCTTATACAGAAATTGGTTTGGGAAAAGTGTAAACCAATTTCAGTATAAGACAGAACGATGGGGAAGCATAACCGTATTCATGCAATTTTGATGATAGAAGATGGTGGCATTTGACGCAATGATAAAATCATAATTTTTGAGTATTGCGGCATTTACAAATAATGTGTAATTTTGCACTCGGAAAATGATTAAATTATGATAACGAACAAAATACATAAGAAATTCGTGGCTTCGGCTATTTGGACTCATGCAAGCATGAGTCCATTTTTTTTTGTGAACAAATTGGAGTATCGTTCTTTTTTGAACGGTAATGTTATTGATAGAATAAACAAGGAGAGTTGATTATGCAGACAAAAAAGGATCATACGCGCGAGGAGATCGTGATGACGGCAAAGAGAGAGTTCCTGAAGAACGGCTTTGCCAAGGCTTCCATGCGAGAGATTGCCAAGCGTTCAGGCATCGGACTGAGCAATATCTACAACTATTTCAAGAGCAAGGATGAGATTTTCCGTTGCATCGTTGCACCGCTTATCTTGAAGATGAAGGAGATGCTTCTTGAGCACCATAACGTGAAGTATCATGAGCAGTTTCTGAAATATGCAAGTGGCGAGAGCGACGAGATGATGACGGAGCATGTGCAGAGTTACATGGAACTGATCAGCCATTATCGCGATGAACTGGAACTGATACTCTTCAAGGCACAGGGCTCATCGCTCGAAAACTTCATCGACGAGTATACAGAGATGTGTACTAAGCAGGTTCTGATATTCATGGATAGCTTCAGCAAGAAATATCCAAGTTACGGCACGGTTAAGTCCTCGTTCACCTATCACGTTCATACGGTGTGGATGTTCGGTTTCATGTCAGAGATTATCAAGCATAAGCTATCGCCAAAGGAGATAGAAAATGCCATAGAAGACTATATTCACTTTGAATATACTGGATGGAGAGCAATTATGAGGAAATAGTTAAATAACGATTAATTAATGAAAATTGAAAGAATCAACGAGTGGTTCGGCAGATATGCCGAGCGACTGCTGAGAGTGCGTTGGTGGACTCTCGGCGCATTTGTACTGCTGATGATATTATCGGTGGTGGGTATGAAACGCATGGTGAAGGAAACTTCATTTGATGACTATTTCATCGAGGATGACCCCATGCTTGTGAAGACGGAGGAATTCAAGTCGCATTTCGGAAACGACTACTACGTTGGCGTACTGACACATTGCGATAACCATTTCACCAAGAAGAACCTAACAACGCTCCGTGCCTTGTCGGATGAACTTCTTGACAGCCTGTCGTATGTAGATAAGGTGACATCGCTGACCGACATTGAGTTCATGGTAGGAAGTGACGATGGCATGACAATCGAGCAGATTGTGCCTGATGATATTCCGGAAGAGGGGTCTGCGGCAATGGATAGCGTCAAGGCAAGAGCTTACAGCAAGCCTCATGTGGCTCGCAAGCTGATATCTCCGAAAGGCGACCTCTCATGGATTATGATTAAACTGAGGGCATTCCCAAAGGATAGCGTATGGAAGAAGACAAGTACCGTGGCACCTGATATCATCACAGGCGAAGAGGTGGAGCGCATCATAAACAAACCGAAATACGCATCGCTGCACCCGAAAGGTACGGGTATGCCCTACGTAACACATTGCAAGACCGTATATATAGGCAAGGAAATGGGGCGCCTGATGATGATTGCCACATTGATTTGCGTGGTGGTGATGCTCTTCATGACTCGCTCGCTACGTGGTATCATAGCTCCAATCATCTCAGTATTAGGCGGTCTCTTCACCACCTATGGCATTGCAGGCTTTACGCAGATGTATGTGGATTCCACGGTACTGATGATTCCTACGATTCTTGCATTTGCCGTAGCCATTGCCTATAACATACATATCTTCTCCTATTTTAGCGGTCGTATGCGCATACACGGAGAGCGTCGCAAGGCTATCGTGGAGACTATCAGGGAGATAGGGTGGTCAGTATTCTTCTGCGGTTTCACCACGTTGGTATCGCTCCTGTCGTTCCTCGTAATCCCGATCCGTCCGATGCATTGCGTGGGCATTATCAGTTCTATGAGTGTGTTCTTCGTGCTCATTACATCTCTTGTCGTTACGCCTGTATTGCTGTCGTTTGGCAAGAACAAGCGACCAATTGAAGGCTTTACGGAAGATAGCGATACACGTTGGACGAGATTTATGGTCATGCTTAGCGACAAGGTGTTGCGCAATCCTAAGAAGATAGGATACTCATTCCTTGCCGTCTGCATACTGCTTTGCATAGG
>JAEEGL017279490.1_pt1 | contig 14839 bp, 12 predicted proteins | sample 9134231 | NCBI WGS metagenome assembly JAEEGL01 (sample SAMN16246548, study PRJNA631951) | gut metagenome | biome: gut microbiome; feature: rumen; material: fiber-attached | host: Bos | place: Iran: Karaj | collected 2018-10 | reverse complement strand
GCGCAGATGTCGCGCAGAATTCCCTTGGCGGAAAGGCGCTTCCTCCAGAGTTCGGGATAGGTGAGGAGCTTGCCTTCCGGTGTGTTCCAAAGGCCCTTCGTCACGGACAGCACCGGTACGGAAATCGGGATGCGCGGCAGGACTTCGTCGCCGAACCAGTCGACGCCGAAGCTGGAGACGCCGCCAATCACAAGGTCGGCGCCCACAAGGGCCTTGTCGAGTTCGTCGACCTTGTAGTACTCGACGCCTTCGGGGAAGGGCGGGATGCCTTCGGGGAAGTGTTTTGCGAACTTGGGGTGGCGGCCTGTGGCGCGGCAGGCATCGATGATTTCGCCGTCAAGCGGCGAGCCGACGAGACGGACGACATTGCCGTTTTCGCGGGCGGGGAAGGCGAGGGCGCTGCCCATCATGCCTGATCCGACGATGACAATAATAGCCATAATAAGTGTTCCTCAGAAAGTGTGGTTTTATGATAGCACAAGGCGGGGGCGACCGCAAGAAAAAGGCGGCATTACGAGCGTTGATTTGGTAAAATTTTAGCGTGGAGTTTCAATGAAGACAATTGTAGAGGCCGGAATAGCTAAATTTCCAGCGGGACGCTCTCCCGACGAGGCGAGTGCCGAAGCCGAGGCCGCATACGGCCGTGCGCCAACCGACAAAGTGTTCCGCATCGACAAGTCCGTTTCGCTTGAAGAGGTCAACGCGCTGGAGCTTGCGCCCGGCGCGACGGTTCTCTTTGAGCGCGGCGGTGTCTGGCGCGGACAGCTTCGCGCCCGTTCCGGCATTCCCGGCCACCCCGTCCGCTACGGCGCATTCGGCGAAGGTCCGGCGCCTGTCCTGCAACCCAGTCATGACGCCGGCGGCGCCGACCGCTGGACCGACGAGGGCGGCGGGCTCTGGAGCGCCGCGAGCGGCGCGCGGACCGACATCGGCAACGTCATTCTCGACGGCGGCGAATCGGGCTGCCTCTTCAAGCGGGGGACGCGTGCGGAGCTTCTGCGCGACGGTGATTTCTTCTTCGACCCCACGACCGCGAAGGTCTTCATCCGCTCCGAAGCGGGCAACCCCGGCGCGCGCTGGCGCACCATCGAACTCGCCGAAAAGATCCACGGCATCGACCAGGGCGGCGTCCATGACGTCGCTTACGACTCCATCGACATCCGCTATTCCGCCGCTCATGGCATCGGCGGCGGCTGCGTCAGGCGCATTGACATCCGCAACTGCGGCATCTTCTGGATTGGCGGTGGCTATCTCTACACCGACAACCTCGGCAACGGCGTACGCTACGGCAACGGCATCGAGCTGTGGGGCGGCGCGGAAGACGTCCTAGTCGAAAACTGCCGCGTCTCGCAGTGCTGGGACGCCGGCCTCACCAACCAGTCCAGCATGCCGGGAAGCATCCAGCGCAACATCGTCTGGCGCGGGAACTTCGTCGAGCGCTGCGAATACTCGTACGAATTCTGGCAGCAAGGGAAGGAGGGTGTCGCGGAAAACATCCGACTCGAGGGCAACGACTTCCGCGACGCAGGTTTCGGCTGGGGCCATGCCCAACGCTGGAACCCCAACGCCGCGCACCTCATGCTCTACGACACCACCACATCCACGCCGGGCTTCGCGATCATCGGCAACCGCTTCTCGCGCTCGGCCAATGTCATGGTGCGTGCCTTCAACAATTGGGGCGGCGAGGCACTCTTTCAGGACAATGTCTGGGACGCTGACGGCGCGCCGCTCTGCCGCTGCCATGACCGCCCGCGCGCCGGCCTTCGCTTCCTCTACCCCGACCACCTCGACCAGATACACTGCGACGACGAAGCCGAAATCGAGGCGCAATCCGCAGCCCCTCGCCTCTTCCGCGACAGCTGGCCCTGGTAACCGATGACTCCGCAACTGCAAAGGAAAGGACAGCACACAATGACACCCCGCATGCAATTCCTCCTCGACTTCACGTTTGACCGCCGGCAGAACGCCTTCCGCCGCGATGCGGACTGGGCGCCTCTGCTTGCCCGCTTCGTCGCCGACGGCATCCCCGACATGGCCCGCGCCCGCATCGGCCTTTGCGAAATGCTCCGTGCCGAAGGGGAATCGCCCGCGTTTCTCGATGGAGAGCGCATTGCCTTCACGCGCACCGTCCGCCAAATCCCGGACCTCCATACCGACGAGGAGATGGCCGCCCGCCGCGCCGCCGGCACCGCCTTTGGCGAAAAGGGCGTTGTCTTCAACATGACCGCAGACTTCGGTCCCGCCATCGCCGAAGGGCTCGACGCACGCCTTGCGCGGATGCGCGAGCGGCTTGGCCGCTGCCGCGCCGAAGCCGACGCCGAAGGCGCGGACTTTCTGGAAAACGCCATTCTGTCGACGGAGGCCGTGCTGGGCCTCGTCGAGCGCTACCGCGCCGCTGCCGCGGCGCGGGGTCTCGACGACATCGCCGAGACGCTGTCGCGCGTCCCGCGCGAAGGAGCCCGCACCTTCCGCGAGGCGCTACAGTCCTTGCGTATCCTCCACTACGCGCTCTGGTGCGAAGGAGAATACCACTGCGGACTCGGCCGCATCGACCAGTATCTGCTGCCATACTTCGAGAGCGACCTGCGCGAAGGACGCCTCGACGAGGACGGCGCGCTTGAGCTTCTCGAAGAGTTCTTCGTCGCCTGCAACCGTGACAGCGACCTCTATATCGGCGTCCAGCAGGGCGACAACGGGCAGTCGGTCATGCTCGGCGGCGTGACGCGAGACGGAAAGCCCGCCTTCAATGCGCTCTCGCGTCTCTGCCTCAAGGCCTGCGGCGAACTCAAGCTCGTCGATCCGAAGATCAACCTCCGCGTCGACAAGACCACGCCGCCGGAAATCTTCCGCCTCGGCACCGAGCTCACAGCCAAGGGGCTTGGCTTCCCGCAATACGCCAACGACGACGTCGTCATTCCCGCGCTTGAGCGCTGGGGCTACGCGCCTGAAGATGCGCGCGACTACACGGTCGCCGCCTGCTGGGAGTTCATCATCCCCGGCTGCGGGATGGACATCGCCAACATCGACGCCGTCAACTTCCCGGGCGCGCTCGACGCGTCGTTGCGCGCGACCGCGCGCAACGACGCGTCAATGCAGAATGCAGAATGCACAATGCACAATGACAGTGGCGACGCGCTTTCATATCCTGCTATCGAGGCTGCTTTCCTTGCTGAAATTCAACGCCGTGCCGATGCGTTGGTCGAGAAGTACCGCCATGTCGAGATACTGCCCGGTCCCTTCGTCTCCGTCGTCTCGACCGGTTGCGTCGAGGCCGCGCGCGACATTTCGCAGAAGGCCAAGTACAACAATTTCGGCATACATGGCACAGGCATATCGGTGGCCGTCGATTCGCTGGCCGCCGTCCGCGAGCTTGTCTTTGAGAAGGGCCTCGTATCGCTTGGCGAGCTGGTCGCGCTGCTCGACACCGACTTCGCAGGGCGTCCCGACATCCTCGCCGCCGCAAAGGCCGCGCCCAAGATGGGCAACGCCGATCCGCGCGTCGACGAAATTGCCAAGCGCGTCATCGACTTCTGGGGCCATGCCTTCGACGGCCGGCGCAACGACCGTGGCGGCATCTTCCGGCCAGGCACGGGCTCGGCCATGTACTATGTCTGGCATGCGCGCGAACTTCACGCCTCGCCCTGCGGCCGCCTGACCGGCGAGCCCTTCCCGGCGAACTGGGCGCCATCGCTCGACATCCCCGTCAAGGGGCCGGTCTCCGTCGTGCGTTCCTTCACGGAACCGAACCTTGGCCTAGTCACCAACGGCGGCCCGCTGACAATAGAAGTGCACGGTTCGGCCTTTCTCATGCCGGACGGCGTCGACAAGGTCGCAGAACTGGTCAGGTTCTTCATCCTGCGCGGCGGCCACCAGCTGCAGATCAATGCCATCGACCGCAAGACGCTCCTCGACGCCCAGGAACACCCCGAACAGCACCGTCACCTGATCGTCCGGGTCTGGGGATGGAGCGGCTACTTCGTCGAGCTCGACCGCGAGTTCCAGAACCAGATCATCCGGCGCGTGGAGCTGGCCGCTTCATGACCGCGCACCTTTTTCGTTACCGAAAACCATTCACCTATGTCTTCTCCGCCCCATGCACATCCCATGAATGAAACTATCCCAACCTTTCCGTACTCTGCTGATCAATTTCGCGACAAGATCCAGAAGGCGGTTGAGTTTTACTGGTCCGTTAGGCTCGGACAGGCAAAACACCAGCGGCGGAAAGGCCGGCGTGATGTTGGAACGCGTGGCGAGGTGACGGGAGGTAAGCAACTTGATGAATTTGGGAGACTTCTCGAGTCGCTTGCCAAGGCAGCGGGTTACAATGACGATGAAATCTTCTTCGGAAAGAAGGAGCTGGCAGTTCCAGGTTTCTATCGTCCGCAGAAGAAGTGGGATTTCTCCATTGTCAGGGGGAAACGACTTATTGCCGCAGCGGAGTTCAAGTCCCAAAGCGGCAGTTTTGGTAACAACTGTAACAACCGCATGGAGGAGGTGGTCGGTCTTGCCCGCGATTTTTGGGTCGCCTATAGGGAAAAAGTTTTTGGTCTGACAAGACAACCATGGCTTGGCTACCTCTTTCTCCTAGAGGAGTCGGAAGAATCCTCGCACCCTGTTGCCCTATTTCCAAGCCAAATTGAGCCTCTTTCAAAATTCAAGGGCACTTCCTATCAGGACCGCTATCGCATTCTTTGTGAGACGCTCGTCTTGGAACGTGATTTTTCCGCCACTTCGCTTTTGCTTTCGCGTCGACCGGAAAATGCAGCTGCGGTTTCATTCACAGAACCGCTTTCGGATCTCACCGTGGAATCATTCTGCAAATCCTTCTACGCTCATCTCATCGCTTCTGCCCATGCCTAACAGCCCAAAAAGACGGCAAACCGAACCAAACGCCGAGGTTTTCACTCCGGCGCCCGTTGTCGATTACATGCTTGATGCCGTTGAGAGCGATTTAGGAAGAAGACTCTCATTCACTGACCGTGTCTTGGAGCCGAGCGCAGGCGATGGGGCATTTGTACTTCCACTTTTAAACCGAATTGTTGAAAGCATGCCCCCGGGAGATTGGGGCAATGATTTCCTAGACCGGACACTTCTCGCATTTGAGACAAATTCGCAGCACGCGAGTGCATTGCGTTGCGCCGTTTTTGATCGATTGTCGGCGGCGGGATGTCCCAAAAGACGCGCGAACGAGCTCGTAAAGCGATGGATTTGCGAGGAGGATTTTCTGCTCGCTCAAATCGACGAACCCTTTGATGTCATTATTGGGAATCCCCCGTATGTCCGCTATGACGCCATTGATGAAGCCAAAGCAGCCGAATACGAGCATCTGTATCCAACATTCCGCGGCAGATGTGACCTTTACGTACCGTTTGTGGAACGTTCTCTGTCCCTTCTCACGGTAGATGGTGTCTTTTGCTTTATTTGTTCCAATCGTTTCGCCAAAAGCAACTATGGCAAACGTCTACGATCCTACATCACATTAGGGTTCCATGTCGCGTTGTTCCTCAATCTTGAACATGCAGAGGTCTTTGGAAAGGACATTGCGGCCTATCCTGCCATTTTGATGGTTGACCGGAATAGTAGTGAGCCGACTTTTGCCGCAACCATTTCATCCCTTGCAGATATCCCGCTTTCCTCCTACAGGTTTAGGCAGTCGAAAAGACTCGAAGAGTTCCCGGAGTGGTATCATGGTGACACTCCATGGGCGACTTCAAACGCAACAGCATTCCGTTTCGCCCGGCAGATCGCTGACGGATTGCCAACCCTCGTCAATTCTGCACCGGGAACCCGATTCGGCATTGGGGTCGCAACGGGAAATGACGCAATCTTCGTCCGTCCTGGTCCCGAACCCGGAGTGGAACCAGACTGTCTCCTTCCGCTTGTCACGGGGGATGACGTTCGCGCCGGTGTTCGCTGGGGTGGCTCATACCTCATCAATCCTTTCCGCGCTGACGCTTCCGGCACTGTCCGTGACCTTGCCGAGCGTCCTGGCTTACGCCGCTATTTCGAAAAACATCGTGCTACACTCTCTTCGCGTTTCATCGCAAAACGGAAGGAATGGTATCGGACAATCGACCGTGTGAACTGGACCCTTTATAAGTCACCGAAGATACTTCTCCCAGATATCCAGCAAGGTGGAATCGTTGGCCTTGATCGAGACGGTTCTCTCTATCCACATCATAATCTCTACTGGATAACGTCTGAGGGCTGGCCACTTGAATTACTGGCGGCAATTCTCAAAAGCGGATTTGTAACGCGCCAGATCCGCTGGGCTTCATGCGAAATGAGGGGCGGTAGCATCCGCTATCAAGTCAAGAACCTAGAGCGACTACGGCTTCCGCCGAGAAACGCCATCACATCGGCAGAAGAACATGAATTGGTTGTCGCATCTGAAACGAATGCAGTAGTCAAGTTGAACAGAATTGTCGACGCCATCGTGGAGCGATGCCTTCTGGAGGGGAATTGCGTTCAACATAGGGAACCAGAGCAACTTCTTTTCGCGATGGAATCGACCGAAGTCTATGATGCAGCCACGAAAAGAGGCAAAAAGAAGTCCCTAGCATCGTTCGCGAAAGTCCTAGGGACAGGTCCCTCTCATAAACGAAGGGGGCGCGCGCTATGACCGGCCGCCTCTTCGAGATTCGCGAATTCACGCTTCACGACGGGCCCGGCATTCGGACGACCATTTTCTTGAAGGGTTGTCCGTTGCGGTGTCCTTGGTGCCACAATCCGCAGGGGAAGAGCTTTGAAAAGGAGACGCTGACCCGCAAGAACGGCGAGACCGTTCCATGCGGCGAGGACTGGACGGCGGAGAACCTCGCGAAGGAGCTGCTTCGCAACGCCGACATCATGCTTCAAAGCGGCGGCGGTGTGACCTTTTCCGGCGGGGAACCGCTGGCACAGGCCGATTTCGTCTGCGAGGTGTCAGACACCCTGAAGAGACATGGCATTCAGTTGGCGATTGAGACAAGCGGCTACGCGAATGAAGAGACCTACCGCGCCGTGATTTCGCGCATGGATTTCGTCTATCAGGATTTGAAGCACCACGACCCAGAGGCCTTCCGCCGTTGGTGCGGCGGCGATTTGTCCGTTGTTCTCCGCAACTACGCATGGCTTCGCCAAAGCGGCAAGCCCTTTGTCGTCCGAGTACCCTGCATAGGCGGCGTCAACGACACGCCCGCCGACCGCGAGGCCCTGCTTCGCCTCGCCGGCCCTGGGGTCACAGTCGAGTTCTTGCCGGAAAACCCGTATGTGAAGCAGTAGCGATATGAAAGTCGCAAAAACAGCCGTCGACGACAAACGGCAACGTCAGGAAGAACGCCTGGACAAACTGAGGCGGGTGCCCAAGTTTCCCTTGTGGCTCAAAATTCTCGCCTGGTTTGGAGGTTTCCTCTTTGTCTGGCTTTTCGTCACCTGGGCGATTTGGGCCATGCAAACCGTCGTCATCCCCCGCCTTCAGCGCTAGGGGAGACTAAGCTAGCTTGGCGAGCAGCTTCTGCTTCACGAGGTCGAGGTCGGCAAGGGCCTTGGTGACCTGTTCGCGGGCCTGGACGAGTTCTTCGATGGCGTGGTTGATTTCGGCGATCTGCCAGTCACGCGCGGCGGCCGCTTCGGCATTGGGCTTTCGGAAGATGAGGCGGTCCTTGTCGGAGAGCGTGAAGTTCGCCGTGTAGTAGAGGCTGTTGAGGCAGACAATCTGGAGTTCAAGCGGGTCTCCGCCGTCATCCGGAACAAGCGAGATGACCAGTTTGTCGTCTTCGTCAGACTCCGCCCCGTGCTTGTGCTTGATGATGTGCCCGTCTTTTCCGAAAGAGTAGGGGATGCCGTCGAGATACTGCTCGATGAATGCGCCGTTGGTGTCGACCAAATCGCCGTTCTTCCTATAGATGTAGAAGGCGAGCGGGTTGCCGTCGGGGCGCGGGTTGAAGCCGATGACCGTCCCGTTTTGGTCCATGAAGTTCATGGACCCCTTTTTGACGGTCAATGCGTTTTGGATTAGTTTGATCATTCGATTCTTTCCTTTCCCTGCATTGTCAGAAACATTGTGTATATATTATAATCCCTTTTGGGCTTTGCGGCAATTCCGCGGAAATCACGGAATCACGGCCTTCACGCGGAAGAAGCGCGAAGGAGCGGCATTCGCCGGCTGCGTGGCCTGCGTCCAGACATTGGTTCCGTTGACGCGCTGGATCGAGCCGTAGCCTTGCGCTTGCGACCAAGTGCCTTCCGCGAGGTCGTCGGTCTCTTCCACGAAGTAGTGGGAAAGGTCGGCCAAGCCGTTGAAGGACAGGGTGAATCGGCCGTTTTCAAAGCCCGCTTCGGTGATGCGGAGGAAGTCGGTGATGTCCCACGGATCGGTTCCGGCCGCATATTCGTCGCGGGCGGTATGCGTGTCGCCGTCCATGTCGTGGGCCGGATCCCAAGCGAGGCCTTGCTCGTTGAACCAGGCGTAGGGGACGCCGTTCGTCGCGATTCCGGCGCTCTCGTCGAACTCGAACGCGCCGACGGCCTGACTGGAGATTTCGTAGAGCGTGACGTCGTCCACCGCGCCGGAGCCGAGGAAGGCCAGGGTGCCCACCTTGGTGGCCGTGTCTTCAAGCGTACGGTACCAGGAGCCGGGCGAAACGGGATTCTCGGGGGAGCGGACGCCGGCCTCCGTGACGCACGGCTCCCCATTGATCATGACCTGGCACCACGCCGCGCCGGGGGCGGTTGCGGGATAGTTGAACTTGAGGCTTGCGCGTACCCAGTCGTTGTTCGCGAAGGTGCGTGAGGAAAGCGGTGTGCGAAGGCGCGTGGCGCCATCCGCCGAGCGGTGCTGCAAGGTCGCGCGGCCATCCTCGGCGAAGTAGATCGCGACCTGGCCGTCGGCATCCTCCGCAGGCGAATCCTGCGACACGCACGTGACGCAGAGCATGGCGTCGACCATCGCGCCGCTGCCGGGGACGGTCGCGTAGGAGCGGCTTGCCTCGCCGTCCACGACCAGAACCTGGGTGTGCGTTTCGTCTTGGAGCGGATAGCCCGGGGGAAGGGCCGGGGTGTAGCTCTTGGCCGCGACCTCGCCGTCGCCAGTCCAGCCGGAAATGTCGCCGGCTTCGGTGCCGACCGCAATGCGCTCAAACGAATCGACGCCAAGCAAAGGAAGAGTATGATCCGTTGTCGTAGACCACTGCAGCGTGTCGTCAGCCGCGATTGAGAACGTCGCGACCGAGCCTTGGCCGGAAGAATGGCTGGAGGTGGTCCAAGTCGGATGGACGCGGAGGGATGCATCGTAGGGGTTCCCCCCACCGGGAAGGGAGACCGAAACCGTCGATCCGTTGACGTAGCGGTAGGGGCCGCCAATCGGTTCCGAATTCGCATCACCTTCGACATAGAGCGTCTGCACGTTCAGACCGGAGAGCTTGAGGGTGAAGACGCCCTCCTCCGCGTAACTGCCGCCGTCCGAGATGAGGACGAGGACGCAGGAACCGTCCTCCAGACGCGGGCCGAGGCAGATGCCCTCGTAGTTGGGCATGTCAGATCCTTCCGTGTATTGCCAAAGCAGATTCTTCGTCGTCGCCGTGTAGGAGGCGTTCTTCAATGCGGCGATGGAGGAAACGTCAGTCGCGCCGCTGAAGTTCACCTGGTAGATGCGGATGTTGAAATCGGGGAAAAGACCGCCCTGGTAGCAGCGACGTTCAAGCGTGAGCAATGTGCCGTCGGGCAGGGCGCAAAGACCCGCCACGCCGCTGCGGGTGTTGGAATCCTTGGCCGTGCCAATCGGCTGCGTCACGTAGGCCCATTCCCCGTTTGGCGTCCAGTTGTCTCGGACGGAACTGCGGGTGAATCGCGTGAGGCGGATGACGGATCCGACGGTGTTGGTCGCAAGCGGTCCATCGACTTTCAGCGCCTCCTCGTTGGCCGTCCACATCGTGTGTCCGTCACCGGAGATGGTGAGCGCCTCAAGGCTGTAGTTGCCGGCGTACTGCTTCTGGATGGCTGGGACGGGGGCGGAGCGGAGAAGCGTTCCCGTACTCGGATCGAACTCGCGGATGAGCGCGCTCGTCTCCTGCGAAATCCACACCTTGCCGGAGGCGGGGTCGAATGCGCAGCCCTCAGTGTCATTGCCGCCGGATATCGAAACTCCCGTGCCGATCGAGATTTGGGCCGTGGTCAGCGAACCGTTGGAGCGGTTTATGTTGAGGGTGAGGGGATAGAGTTTGTTGTCGTTGTCGTCAACGGCGTAGAAGAGGTTGCCGCCGGCGTATGTGATGCCGCTGATCTGTTCGGCCCCCGAGGGACGCGACACATGCGAAACTGTGTCGACAGAAAGCGCCTTCGCCGCTGCGGGGACGAGAAGAGTTGCGAGAATAAGTGCAATGCCAGTGTTGATCTTTGCCATGCGTGTGACTCCTTGACTAAAGGTAGTATATCACAACTGCGGGTTGAGGGGGAAAAGGAAAATCGCGTTCGCGCGTTACGGAAGGAATTGACTTGGCGGGAGGAATCGCCTTTACTCTTGACGAACTCCGCAATCGGGGGCGTATCTCTCGCCATAGGCGACGGTCTCCAACTGCCCTGCGGAGTTCTCTTGCCTCACGGCTCCTTCATGTCGTCCTCGGTGAGCTTGCGCCAGGGGAGCGACTGCATGAGGCGCGCGGCTCTGAGGTCATTCGTCTGGACGGCGCAGTAGAGTTCGTACTCGAGGCCCTCCGGGTATAGCTCGTGCGCTATCCGTAGCCACAGCGCCTCTTCGACGGAGAGCGGCTTCGTGGCCTTCAGCCTCGCGAAGCAGTCGCCAATCGCCGGCCCGATGGAGATCAGCGCCTCGGCCGCCGGGAACACGAACCCGCCAGGCGCATTGGTCGAGGCCTGCGGGCAAATCGTAAGGTTGTCCGCGAGGACGGGAATGGCTGTCTCGGATCGTATGAATCCCATAGTCGAGATGGTATCCAGGAGGTTGGACGACGATGATAACATTTCTCCCCGAAATCGTCCCCGCAGAATCGTCTCCATGTTTTCATAGGTCTTTCCAATCAGTGCCGAATATACATTCAGCCGTCGCGCTCGTTCTGGGGGATAAGGCAGGATAACTTTGGAAATGCCAACATAATTGGTCGCGCCGCAAGCGATTTTCCCTTGAAGATAATGGTTGAAATATGGGCCAAATGCCATTCGACCTAACATTGCTAAAACATAATTACGATTGAAGTTCTCTGGATATAGCGTTGCTATCTCGCGCCAATCATCACTGCTGAGGCCAATTCTAGTTAAGGCATAATACGCTGGGAATTTCCCTTCTTTGAAAAGAGTTCCGGAATCGACAACCATCCCCCAATAAAAGTCCGTGTTGTTTGTAGCGGAGCCATTGGAAACATGACGGCTATAGCCAAGATTTCCCAATAGCAAGGACTGTACATTCTCATTTCTTATCGTGGCGATGGCGTCAAGTTCATCTCTGGCCTCCAATTTTGCCGATGGAAGAGTCGATGCGAGTCCATAGAATACGTCCTCACACATTTTCGTGTAACATTGTCGCATCTCCTCATTTGAACTGGTAGCCTTCACGAAATAAGCCGCACCACATGACTCCAACGCAACAAGAGCAGCAATGCAGATTGCTCGTGAATACGAAATAATTATTCCGTTAGTCATCATTCATCCGTTCCTAAGTTTGTAAAACCTGGGCCGCAAGAATTGTCATACTGATGCGCGGACCGGAAGTAGAAATCAAAAGACAGTGAGCCTGGTGGATCGGCATCGTTCTTGACGCTCTGCCAGATGTCCGGCTGCATCTCCACCTCGAAAATGCATACGGGGGCTTCGTGAACGCATGCGCTTTGGACGGCGATGAGGCTGATCGTCGCAAGCGCGACATCGACTGTGGCCCGCCTCGCCGGATGTCCGCCGTGGATGCCGGACGGATCGTCCTCGAACCAGCCATAATCCTCGTCGGCCGCCGCGTACGTCGCGGTTACGGCGTGCGGCCTCCCGTCGGCGGACGTGTAGCGGAACGAGTAGACCTCGCCATTCGGTATGTGGAGGCTCGCCGAGTTCGTCCCCTCGAGGAAGAAGGCCAGCCCGCCCACTTGGACGACGACGCGGTCGGACTCTGAGGCTCCATCCAGCCGGACGGTGAAGTTCCCGTTCGTGGCGTTCGCCCAGAGCGGATCAGAAACCCACAGTTCGGGGTTTTGACCGTCGGGTATGCCGTCTCCGTCGGAATCCGGATTGAGCGGATCGGTGCCGTTCTGAACCTCGTAGCCGTCCATGAGGCCGTCGCCGTCGGTGTCGGCGTCGTGCGGGTCCGTGTGGTAGCGCTTGACCTCCTCCCAGTTGGTGAGGCCGTCCCCGTCCGCATCGCCGGTGCCGTCGCCAAGGTCGCCGATGTAGGACAAGACGAGGGTTGAAAGGTTGAAGGGTTGAAGGGTTGAAAGTCCGGGAATGTCCTGAAAGCCTAGAAAGTCTTGAAAGTCCTGCTGGGTGCCGGAAGTGTTGAATGCGAGCGCGGCACCGTTGCGGAATACGCCTGTTGCGACGCCGTTCGTCGGGAAGGTGTCGTATCGGTAGGTCACCTTTCCGTCAGGGGAGAACTCGGCCTGGAACGAGACGGGACGCGACGCATCGCGGTCCTTCATGGCGCCCTCCCATGTGACGACGCGGGTCCACCTGTCCCTAGAAGGAGCCAGCCGTTCGGCAAATGCATTGGCGGAAAGGACGCAGAATAAAAGCAATGGGGCGAATAGCTTCATGTCGAAATTGTATCAAAAAACAGAAGAGCTGCGCTTGATTATGCGTTGCCTTTGGCACGGTTGTGGGTCTTGCAGAGCATCTGGCAGTTGGCCTCGCTTGTGTCTCCACCCTTCGACGATGCAGCCACATGGTCGGCCTCCATCTCCTTGAAGTCGTAGATGCGCTTGGCGTTGGCGGCGGGACCGAGGGCGCAAAGCGGGCAGTTTGAAATGCCTTTGGCCTTTGCCTCGTCCGTCTGCCGTCTGTAAACCTTCTTCGCGATTTCCGGGCTGAAGATTCGGACCTTGAGGAGCTTTGGATCGGTCTCGCCGCCAAGGACATACTCGAAGATGTTGCGGACGTTCGTGATCTTTTTGTCCTCGGCGTCTGCTAAGAGCGTTTCGACGCGCGCCCAGACCTTGTCGGGGTCGTAGGGTTTGCCGTGGAACTGCTCGTAAAGACGCCCCCATTCAAGCCCGCACGTCGCGCAATCGGCAAACCTCTTCACTTCGGAAGTCGCCGTCTCCTTCGAGATACTGCCATTTGATGTCGTCGAAATTGATCTTGCCGTCGCCGGTAACGTCGCGGTCGAGGACGAAAATACGACCACGAGACTTGTCAATGTCACCTGTGGCCCAATTAAAGAGTACTCCGTATTTTTCGCGTTTGGTGTCAGGAGCGTAACTCGTCGAGATGAGCTTCTTCAGTCCAAGGGCGGAGAAGTTTTCAGCGAAGAAACGCGTGAAGTTGCTCCATTCGGGATCGTCGCACGGCAAAAGAACTGTTTTTCCTTTGAATGTGTCCGGGGTGTATTCAAGATAGGCGTTGATTTCCGTCTGTATGTCCGCATACTGCGTGTAGAATTCATCCTGTTTCGCTGTTTTTGCCTTCCGTAGCGCCGTACTGTCAGCCATGCTTGTCTCCTGTCGTGATGCGTCTGCATCGCGGCAGGATGGATGGGCCAACGAAAAGAGCGCGTCCTCAATCCATGCCCCGACCGGAGGCCCTAGCACAGGCCCGTCTTGATTGCACAGCGAGAACGCGCCCGGTTGGGCGCGTATGCCTGATGAATCAAGACAAGGTCGTGTTCGGGCCTTGTTCGAAAGAACGACGGGGGAAAGTGTGCTAGGTTTTCCGGTCGGGCGTCGTTAGCAGTTACGCAAAATTCAGTTGTGGGTGAAGGTTAGTCTAGAGAGTTGTGGTCTCCTGTTGGTCAGTTGTCGGGAGGGCGGCTGGCCCCAGCCGCCGCAAGTCCGAAGTCGAAAACGCGACATTGGACAACGCAATTATTGTAGCACAGCGCGCAACTCATTCGCTAGAAACATTTTCAAACCACCGAAGATTTCAGGTTTCTTGAATTACATGGTGCAGCGCTATTCAAGAACAACTACGCCGAAGGCGCGTTCGTCGAGGTGGGGCTTGGCGGGATTGCCCGTCCAGTAGAGCGTGTGGTCGCGCTCGCCGCCGTTGTCGTCGTCCTGGAGCGAGATGGTGAAGCCGATGCGTTCGGGGATGGTCTTGTGGCCCATCGACCGCCAGGGGATGTAGAAGCGCTCGGCGTGGCCGTAGCCTTCGATGATGAAGGCCTCGCCCGTCCACCAGTTGGCGTCGGGGAGGTCGCCGCCGAAAGCGCGGGATGGCGGGATGTAGCCCTTGGGCGCGGCGGAGGAGTTGCTCTGCGCCGCGCCGTTGGCGACCAGCACGAATTCACCGCCGTGCCACAGGTGCTTGCCGTCGTTGGCGCGGCTGTCGGGCAGTCTCGCCATTTCGCCGTCAATGAAGACCTCCGCGCAGTCGTCGAGCCACGAGCGGCAGTCGATTGAGCCGGCGGGGCAGGTGTCGGTGGAGATGTCGTCGTCGCGGACGACGACTTCGACGATGAGGCCGTTGGCGTCGTGCAGGCAGCGGAAGTGATACGAGAGGTCGTCATCGCCGCAAGGCGCGCCGCAGATGTCGTCGCAAACGCCGTTCGTCACCGCAACGAAGGTCCAGCCGTCGTCGGTTTGACGGTTTGACGGTTTGTCGGTTTGTCGGTTGGTCAGTTTGTCGGTTTGTCGGTTGGTCAGTTTGTCGGTTTGTCGGTTGTCTGGACTTTCGACTTTCGACTTTCGACTTTCGATTCCATCGG
>JAEEGL016616019.1_pt1 | contig 14839 bp, 10 predicted proteins | sample 9134231 | NCBI WGS metagenome assembly JAEEGL01 (sample SAMN16246548, study PRJNA631951) | gut metagenome | biome: gut microbiome; feature: rumen; material: fiber-attached | host: Bos | place: Iran: Karaj | collected 2018-10 | reverse complement strand
GATTTCGTGATCACATACTTTACCAAGGGCGCGGGAGTCAACACTCTCTCCACTCTCATATACGGTGAGATACGCAAGGGCATCAAACCCGAAATGTATGCATTATCTACCGTTTTGTTCTTTATTGTGTTACTATTACTAATGCTTGTTAACCTGCCCTATGACAGGATACATATAAAAAACCACGATACCGGACAAAAGGACATAAAAGAATGAAAAAGAAAATAACCGCATTTCTGCTTGCAGGCTGCATGATCTCAACCATATTATCCGGATGCGGAAGTGCCCGGGGTACCACAGAAGCCGTTCCGAAGACCGGCGAGACCCTGACCGTATTTAATTACAGCGAATATTTAGATCCCGAGATGCTCGAACTGTTCACGGCAGAAACCGGTATCGAGGTAAAATATGAAGAAGCAACCACAGCCGAGGAGCTGTATACCAAATATAAATCAGGCGGGATCTCATACGATCTTGTATGTACCGCCGATTACATGGTCAAGAGACTCATAGACGAGGGCGAGGCTGCACCCGTAGACTTTTCCTCGATGAAGAATTCATCCAATATCAACAGCAAATTCTGGGATTTCAACAAAGCGATAGATCCCGAAGGTACTTATGCTCTCCCCTACTTCTGGGGCACGATCGGAATCCTTTACGATACTACCAAGGTAAAAGGCGATATCGACAGCTGGGATGTTCTCTTTAACGGAGATTATGCAGGCGAGATCATCATGCAGGATTCAATGCGCGATACTTTCATGATCACGCTCAAATATCTGGGACATTCCCTTAATACCACCGATGAATCAGAGATACGCGAGGCTGCCGATCTTCTCAAGAAACAGAAGCCTGATGTTGAAGCCTATCTCGTTGACGAAGCGCGTGACGAAGTCGTTGCAGGCAATGCTGCGATGGCTGTTGTCTATTCGGGAGAAGCTTTCCTCGGACATCTCTACAATCCCGATCTTAAGTATGTGGTTCCCAAGGAAGGTTCCAATGTCTGGATCGATTCCTGGATCATGACCAAAAACTGCGCAAATAAAGAAGCAGCACAGAAATTCATGGATTTCCTGTGCCGCCCCGATGTAGCAAAAGCCAATTTCGAATTCATATATTATTCAACTCCGAACGACGCGGTTATCAATGATCTTGATGACGAGCTCAAAAACGATCCCGCAATAATCCCGTCAGACGAGTCTGTCGCCAACTGTGAAGTATGCACACAGGTTGACGATACTACAACCGAGCTCTATAACGAACTCTGGAAAGAGTTAAAAGCTCAGTGACGTATCTGTCCGTTTCCGGTTATCTGATACTTGTATGATGTGAGTTCTTTAAGTCCCATAGGACCTCTCGCATGGAGTTTCTGTGTAGAGATACCTATCTCTGCGCCGAATCCGAACTCAAATCCGTCGGTAAATCTCGTTGAAGCATTTACATATACGCAGGCAGCGTCCACTCTGTCCATGAAATACTGGGCAGTGGTCTTGTCCTGTGTGATTATGGCTTCGGAATGCTTCGTTCCGTATTTGTTGATATGTTCAACGGCTTCTTCAACGCTTCCCACCGTCTTCATTGAAACGATGTAATCAAGGTATTCGCATCCCCAGTCATCCTTTGTTGCTTTTACGGCTTCGGGGATGATATCACATGCATATTCATCACCCCTGATCTCAACCTGATACTCTTTTAACGCTTCGGAAAGTCTGGGCATAACGAGACGCGCAACTTCCTTGTGTATCACGAGTGATTCGCATGCGTTGCACACGCCGATACGCTGTGTCTTGGCATTGACTATGATGGGTATGGCTTTATCAATGTCTGCGTATTTATCAACATAGATATGGCAGTTGCCCGTGCCCGTCTCAATAACGGGTATCGTTGATTTCTCGACAACGGCTTTGATAAGTCCTGCGCCGCCTCTGGGAATGAGCACGTCGATATATCCGTTTAACTTCATCATATCCTGGGTTGTTTTTCTGTCGGTATCTTCTATGAGCTGGACAAAATCAGGATTAAGTCCGGATGAGCTTAAAGAACGTCTGAGCAGGTCCACGATCGCTTTGTTTGATGATATTGCATCGCTTCCGCCCTTTAAGATAACCGCATTGCCGCTCTTAAACGTAAGCGCAAACGCATCGGCGGTCACATTCGGTCTTGACTCGTATATGATTCCGATAACGCCTATCGGAACTCTGACCTTGCGTATCTTTAAACCGTTTGGACGGGTGAACTCTTCCATGACCTCACCTACGGGATCTTTTAATTTGACCACCGCGCGAAGTCCGTCAGCCATAGCCTCTATGCGGGCATCGTCAAGCCTGAGTCTGTCGACCATTCCGGGATGCATTCCTGCTTCGGTCGCGCGCTCTATATCCTCTGCATTGGCCTTTAATATCTCTTCTTTGTAGATTGAGAGATACTCGGCACATTTAAGCAGTTCTATCTCCTTGTCCTGCTGCTTCATGATCTGAAGCTCATATGATGCGCGTCTTGCACGCTCTGCCATTTTCTTAAGTTCAGCTGAAGTCATACCTGTCTCCTATACGGTCTTTATTTACGAAGCTTAAAAAACTTATCAAGTTTCTCAAGCAGTTCGGGTTTCTCTATGCTCTTCAGGAAATATCCTTCGGGCTTAAGCTCAACAACACTCATAACGCTCTGCTTATCGCTCTTGCCCGTAAGGAACATAACGGGGATAGATTTGGTCTCCGCATCTCCTCTGAGCATCTCAAGAACCTGCGGTCCGGTCGTTATGGGCATTTCATAATCAAGCAGTATCAGATCCGCATGATGTTTGCCGAGCCATTTGATGGCCTGAAGTCCCGAGTTGGCCATGGCAACTTTATATGTATCCTTAAGCCATTCCCTGACCAACGACAGGTAGTTGGGATCATCATCTACTACCAGGATTGTTTTTTTGAATTCTCCCGATTCGATCTTCGCAAACAGTTCTGAGACCGCAGCCACGTATTCTTCGTTGCTTGCGGGACGCCTGAAAGTCCTATAGAGAAAATCTCCGGGAATATTATCAAGCACATGATTCATTTCGGGACCTGATCCGATCACGATCATCTGGTCTCCGAGATCCATCAGTTTATCATGAAGGAAACGGAGTATCTCATTGGAAGGATGTTCATCTTCTCCCAGATACATTGTGATCAGGCCGACGTTTTCTTTCAGCGCGGCATTTACATCGTTGACATTCCACTTGGCAAAGAAGCAGTCTATGTCAGCTTCCAATGTCTTTTTGATCAGTACCTTGACGATGAAACTTTCTTTTTCTCCTATAACCAAAACCCGCTTTTTGTCCATCACATCTCCCCCTTAACGGAATTATACCAAAATCTGCGGATATTATCCCAGAATATTTGCCATTCCGTCCCAGTCAAATGCTTTCAGTTTCTTCCTGATCTCACTTACTTTGGCTGCATCTTCATCTTCGAGGCGATAGGAATCAAACTGGTCAAGGATCATTTCTATTGAATCATATTCCATATCCGACACCGCTTCCCGCAAAGCTTCGTATGCTTCTTTGAGCTCATCTTCCGGTATCGGTTCTTTATCCGCATCATCTGCGCTATCCGGCGCATTCTGAGTCTGTAAACCTGCAAGTATATCTTTGTATGCAAGATAATCGTTTAAGAATCTGTCATTATTGGCTTCAATGAATGCCGTATCTTCGGCGTTGCCCGCATCTTCCAGGCTCTGCGCAAGAGCCGAGAGTTCTCCTGCTCCTATTATACGCGCCGAACTCTTAAGCGCATGTACTTTGACTGTATATAACTTGATATCCCCGTCATCATATGCGCTTCGTATGACCTCCGACTGGGTGTCGATCGTGTCGGCAAACATCTTAAGCGCAAATATAAAAGATGATACACCGCCGGAGAATCTGATTCCGTCTTCCACGGATATGCCCCCGGTATCATAAAGCCACTTAAGATCATCGGGAAGCTCAGCCGGTTCATCCGATACTTCCGCTTCCGACGGAGTATGCCGCAGATCCTCGGGTATATGCTTCATTATTGCTTTTTCCAAAGCTTCCGAATCTATGGGCTTGGCCAGATATCCGTCAAATCCCTTGGACATATAGAATTCGTCTCCGCCCGCGGCCGCATTGGCTGTAAGCGCATATACATGCTGCCCGGGACGTATCTCCTTTATATGCCGGAGTGTCTCAATACCATCCATTCCGGGCATCATATGATCGAGCAGAACGACATGATATTCATTTTCTTTTATCAGATCAAGGCATTGATATCCGCTGTCGGCTGTCGTGACATTTACTCCCGTAGCTTTCAAAAGACCGCGTATAACGGTCAGGTTCATCGGATTGTCATCAACGACAAGGATCTTCGCATCAGGCGCAATAAACTGAGGTACATAAGGACCTTTCATCTCGGTCTCTGTCTGCTCTTTGAATTCACCCATGCATTCCGGATCAACTATACCCTGTTCCACGGTCAGGAAGAATTCGGAGCCCTTGCCGTACTCGCTCTCAACCCATAGACGCCCGTTCATGAGTTCGGCGAAACGTCTGGATATATCAAGTCCTAAGCCTGTACCCTGTATTCCCGTGTTCTTTTCTTCGTCAAGACGCTGATACGCGGTAAAGAGCATAGCCATGTCTTCGGGTTTGATGCCTATTCCGGTATCCTTTACGGATATCTTCAGCGCGCATTTATCTTCGTTCTTCCCGGTAACGGATACCGTGAGTTTAAACCCGCCTTCTTTGGTATACTTAACGGCGTTGGTCAAAAGGTTTAATACTATCTGTTTGATCTTGCCCGAATCACCGTGAAGCTTTACGGGAATATCTTTGTCTATATCCACTTCAAAAGCCAGATCTTTTTCACGGCTGCGGACCCTGATCATCGATACGATCGAACGGAAAAGTCCCGCGGTATCGTAATCAACTTCAACAAGATTCATCTTGCCCGACTCGATCTTGGATATATCGAGAAGGTCATTGACCAGTCCGAGAAGCGATTCCGAAGCATTCCTGATATCAAGCGCATAGTTGATCACAGACATGCAGTAGCTCTTATGATCGGCCGTCATATCCTCTCTTAAGATCATCTCATCCATACCCATGATCGTATTGATGGGAGTTCTGATCTCATGGGACATATTGGCCAGGAATCTGGACTTCGCGCTGTTTGCGCGTTCCGCTTCATCTTTGGCCTGACGGATCTCTTCATACTGTCTTCTGATGATGGTTCCCGTCATGAAACGCCACACGATAAGACCTGCAGCGAGGGCAAACAGAGCCATCAAAAGCACGCGCACAAATAACAGCTCGGTAGGTCTGGGCTTTTTCTCTATCGCAAAGACTTCATCCTGTATCACGTCGCCCGTACTCTGATCGAGTATCTGGATATGCAGATTGTAATTGCCGTATCCCAGACGCGTATACTCAAGCGCGGAAAGCCTGCTCTGTTCGACCGTGATGCCCGAATCGTTGCTCCCCTCCAGGAACACTTTGGTGAGAGGATTGGTCATGGTATAGTCCATAACTGCAGGCGTGATCTGAATACGGTTCGTTTTGGCAGGGATCACGTATTTGCCGTTTTCATCCGGATGAAGTTCCGTATCATCGATATATACGGATCTGATATCCGCCTTAATCCGCGCGATCTCTTCAAAATAATGATTTATATTGACTACGCAGACACCGGTCCTTCCGGCTATATACAGATTGCCCGAATCATCAAGCGCTGAGTAAGCGTTGGATGTGGGAGTACTCGTAAGACCGTTTGCAATGGTATACAATCTGTAATCCGTGATGGAATCATCCAGCATATCCTGCGCATTTACCGAGAAGACACCATAAGATGAAAGTATCCACATCGCATCGTTGTCACCGTAATAAATATCAAAGTTGTTGTTATAGGGAAACGTCTCAATATTGTGTATCTGACTGTCTCCCGTCATATACTCGATGGAGTTTGAGGTGATGATCCAGTATACTCCTCTGGCCTCATCCTTTTTGATCCTTAAGATAACATCACTGGTAAGCCCCTCATCACGTCCGATATGTGCGATCCCGTCTTCTTTGATGATATATATACCGTCACCGTCGGTACCTGCCAGAACACTTCCGTTTTCTCCCTCTGCCACAGTCAAAAATATCGTATTTTCGATCCCGTCGGCAGTACCTACATTACGCTTTATCTCACCGTCTTTTATGATCGTAAGTCCGCCGTTTGAACCGACCAGAACGGATCCGTCGGATGCATTGACGCTGCATCTGATCTGATCGTTTGACATTCCTCTTTTCTCTGTGTAGCTTTTGATATTTTCATCGGGGGTGAAGCATACCAGTCCGAGATCATTGGTATAAGTGGATATCCAGAGATTATCGTCTTTATCCGTCATAAGACATCTGATCCTGGTATTTCCCAGATAGTCGGTGAGAAGGTTTTCCACGGAACGGTAATTCTTATCCAGAATACGAAGTCCGTCATCGGTACCTATGTAAGTCAGATTATCTTTTATGCAGACCGCATTGACGGTTTCATTATCATCCCAGACATCATCCGTGATATTACGGAAATTGTTGGATACCACTTTCATGACACCCTGTCTGGATGATGCAAACCAGAGATTTCCCTGATAATCGGAAGCCATCATATCGATGGAATTGTTCATAGGTATGCCGTCCAGAGGATGGAACACGCTGCGCTCATCAAAATATCCGGCAATGTTCTCGGATGTGATCCATACGCGTCCGCATGCGGAAGTTATCCAGTATACGTTGGATGCGGGAGCAACACTTAACCTGTCAAGCTTACCCACATGATCACCGAACCGCCCGTAGTAGACTTTGTCGGATTCGGTTCCGAGATATACGATCCCCGAAGCATCGGGTTTGGCATATATCGTGGTAATAAGCCCAAGCCCCAGTTCCTTGCTCTGAAAGTACTGAGTCATTCTGCCCGATGTTATCGAGAAAACATCACCGTCTTTGGTATTGCCGTATATTCGTCCGTCGGCATCTGATACCATCCTTACGATGGTCTTGCCGTGAAGTCTTTCATCATCGGGAACAGTTAATGTCCCGTCGCTGTTGATCACGGCAACTCCGCCGGTTGTTCCTATGTATATGTCTCCGTCGTTATCTTCTGCAAAAGTACGGATGGATGATGAAGGAAGCCCGTCCTTGTATGTGTAATGCGTGCTGCTTTCGCCTTCAAGCATTACAACGCCGTTATCATTGGTACCGACCCATATACGTCCGAGGCTGTCTTCAAATATAGCTCTTCCGCTTGTCAGTCCGCCGGATGCATCCATCCTTTCGAATGTATTGCCGTCATACCTTATGATCCCGCTGTATCCGCCGATCCATATATATCCGTCAGACGCACCGAGTATGAAGTTTGCATCGGAAGTAGGCAGACCGTTTGTAGCATTATAGATCTGCGAAGTATATCCGACATCCGCAAGCTGTCCTGTGACCGCATATCCGCCGCCGATCTTAACACCGTTATCCTCTTCGGTGTTTTCCGCAGCCGATGCCGGGATTCCGATCCAAAGACACAATATGAAAATGAGAATGTATTTGGAGTACTTTTTTATCATGTCACCTCTCGGTTATGACCATATCAAGCGGTCTGTCCCACTCATCACACGGGATACTCTCAACGACCTGACATGAGTAAGCAAGTCCTATGCTGTACAGAACCGGATACCTGCTTAAGAATCTGTCATAGTAACCGCCGCCGTAACCTATACGGTTATTCTTATGATCGAACACACTTCCTGGAACCAGAATGATATCCTTTTTCTTCCCCGGAGATCCGGTCTTTGGTGTCCACTCCGGTAAATTGTCAGCGGGTTCTAAGATTCCCATATATCCGGGTTTCAGATCATACAAAGACTCTATGTAATAAAAATGTATCTCGGGCTTTTCAACCCTGGGAACCGCCAAGCGTATCTTCAGTTTAAGAAGTTCTTCGATCAGACCGTGCGTATCGGCTTCAGAACGGAATGACACGTATGTAAGCACCGTATCCGGTTTACGGTCTTCGATCAGTTCAACGATCTTCTGCCCGATCTTAAGATCGCTCTTTGTACGGTATGAATCATCCAGTTCATCCCTGAATCCCAGTATGTTCTTTCTTAACTCATCTTTGGTAAGGCCTGCCATAAACGGTCATTTATGCATCTGCTGTACATACAGAGGCAGATCAAAATTCGGATCGGGATTGCTCTTAAATATCGTTCCTATCTCAGCACCGTCAACGATGCGGTGTATGACTTTGATATCGGCAGAATTGGCTATGACCATATCCATTCCCGATACGGTCGCTATCTGAGCTGCCTGAAGTTTGGTATTCATTCCGCCCGTACCGACATCCGATCCGGTACTGCCCTTGCCCATATCCATAACCGTGCTTAGATCATCAACCTCTGATATGAATTCGGCATCGGGATTGCTTCTCGGATCGTCGGTATATAATCCGTCTATATCCGAAAGAAGAATGAGAAGATCCGCATCAACGAGCGCGCCCACCACAGCCGAGAGCGTGTCGTTATCGCCCAGCTCTATCTCATATGTTGCTACGGTGTCGTTCTCATTTACGATCGGAACTGCGCCCAGTTCAAGAAGTTCATTGAACGTATTTCTCGCGTTGAATCTGTTTAAGTTATCAACGATTGTATTCTTGGTCATGAGGACCTGCGCTGCCAGATGATTGTATTCCGCAAATATCTTCTGATATACCATCATCAGTCTGGTCTGACCGATTGCTGCGCATGCCTGTTTCATCGGAAGATCATTCATTTTGGACGCATCAAGATGCACTGCCCTGCGGCCGACCGCGATCGCGCCCGAGCTGACCAGTATCACGTCCTTGCCGCGGTTTTTAAGATCACAGATCTCACGTACCAGAACATCAAGTTTGGTATAATCCAGTCCGCCCGTCTCGGGATGCTGCAAAGATGATGATCCGATCTTGATCACTATTCTCTGTTTGTCTTTCAAATTGTCTCTGTAACTCATTTTTATTCTCCAGTCTGAAGCATTTTTTCTGCTATATACATGCCGTCCATTGCGGCGCTTGTGATCCCTCCTGCATATCCTGCGCCCTCTCCGCATGGATAAAGGCCATGCACCGATATGCTTACTCCGTCATCATCCCTTGTGATCCTGACAGGTGAAGAAGTCCTGCTCTCAACTCCCGATATCATGACCTTTGGGTGGGCGAATCCGCGGATCTTTTTATCAAAGAAACCCATCCCCTCTATTATACATCTGTTTAGGTGCATTGGAAGAATCCGGGATATGTCCGTTTCCTTATATCCGCCTTTCGTTTCAGGCCCGAATCCTTCAAAAAACAAATCCGCTCCGGATACGCCTGTTTTGTATGGATAGGAATCTTCCATACCGCATTCCCTGACAAGATCTCCATAGCTTTGTACAGGGATGGATCCGCTTCCGGCTTCATAAGCGTTTCTCTCAAGCGTCCGCTGGAATTCGATCCCTGCGAGCGGATGATCGGACGGAAAGTCTTCGGGAGTGACCGTTACTATGATCGCAGAGTTTGAATTATTGCCACGTCTTCCGCTGTAGCTCATGCCGTTTACGGCAAGGCATTCTTTTTCGGAAGAAGCATTTACAACATAACCTCCCGGACACATGCAGAAGCTGTATACTCCCCTGCCCGAGTCAAGGTTTGCGGTCAGTTTATATGGTGCGGCAGGAAGTATGTCCGCGCCGTGTTCGCCGTACTGGGATACATCAATGAATCTCCGCGGATGTTCAACACGCAGGCCTACCGCAAAAGGTTTGGACGAAACGAAAACCTTCCTGTCATTAAGCATTGCAAAAGTATCTCTTGCGCTGTGTCCTATGGCAAGAACCACTCTGTCAGTTTCTATCTCAATGTCGCCTGACGGTGTACCTGCAGCAACACCGCGTATGCGTCCGTCAGTGATCAGCAGGTCTTTTACGCATGTATCAAACTTAAACTCGGCGCCGTTGTCTTCAAGATATGCGCGCATGTTTTTGATGACTTCACACAGTATATCCGTACCTACATGGGGTTTGGAATCATACAGTATGTTTGCGGGAGCGCCGAAACGTACAAATGTCTCAAGTACAAACCTGCATCTTCCTTCTTTATCATGCACAAGGGTATTCAGTTTGCCGTCGGAAAAAGTTCCCGCTCCGCCCTCTCCGAACTGAACGTTGCTGTCGGGTTTAAGAAGCCCTGTTGACCAGAATTCTTCTATGTCTTTTTTGCGTTTGTCCACATCCGGTCCGCGCTCTATTATGATCGGACGAGATCCGCACAGGCAGCAGATATATGCGCAGAAAAGTCCCGCAGGTCCCGCGCCTACGATCACAGGTCTTATCTGCTTTGTATCTGTTGGAAGCCGGTATGTGGACCTCTCATCAGCCGGTCGGACTTTGCTTTCATCAACCCCCTTAAGAGACGATATATTATTTAAGTCGCATTCTACCGAATAGACATATCTGATATCGTCTTTTTTTCGCGCATCGATTGAGCGTTTGATGATATTTAAATCCGACAGCGCATACTTATCAACCTTTAAAAGTTTGGCTGCGCCCTTAATGACCGCATCATCATTCTGCTTAATATCTATGGGTATCTTAATGTTATTTACGAGGATCTTCATATCATCTTTTACCCGCAGAATGTGATCCTGCTCCGCATCCGTCCGCCCATGCGCTCTGCCCTGCTATGTATCCGCTCGTCCATGCCCACTGCAGGTTATATCCGCCGCACGGTCCGTCTGTATCAAGTATCTCACCCGTAAGATAAAGTCCGGGGTAATCGATGCACTGAAGATCCGGGTCAACTTCGGCAAAGTCAACTCCGCCTGCAGTGACCTGCGCTTCCTCAAATGTTCCTGTCGATGAGACGTCAAAATCAAGTTCCTTGATCAGTTTTGAATAAGACTGAATAAGGGCCGGGTCAACAAGATCTGCGCTCATCCCCGCGCTTGCTCCAAGCCGTTTAAAGATATATGCATTTATCTTTTTGTGGATCACGCCTCCGAACATCTCTTCCGCCGTGGTATTACACTTAAGCGAAGATATGAAGGATACGAGTTCATCCGTGCCCATTTCGGGCATCAGATCGAGTTTAACAGTGACCCTGCCGCCTTCATCAAGCATTCGTGATATGTATCTGCTTATATTAAAGACGGGGATGCCTGATAAACCGTCTTTGGTAAACTGAATCTCACCCGCATCCGAAATGTCCGTTCCGTCTATACTCACAACACCTTTTGCCCTGACTCCTGCGAGCGACTGGATGCGCGCATCCCCCGTGGCGCCGCCGGCAGCATCATCCGAAACCCTGACCTTTACAAGCGCAGGAAGCGGCTTTATGACTTTTAATCCAAGCTCACGCGCGATCGCAAATCCGCTTCCGTCTGAACCTGATACGGGATCCGCACACCCTCCCGCAGATAAAATAACCTTGGATGCGCTTATATCGATATTACGGATCTTCCCGTCTTCACCGGTCTGTCTGCATTTGATCAGGAAACCTTTTCCGGCCGGAACTACATGCGCAGCTTCCGTGGAGGTGATCAGATCGACGCCTGCATCCCTGACCGCAAAACGGAGGACATCAAGAACGGCTGAAGCAGTCTCGGAATAAGGGTATACGTATCCGTCCCTGTTTCTTGTCAAAAGACCGAGTTTCTTAAAAAACTCAAGGGTATCAGACGTACCAAACCTGTCCAGATACTCTTTTACCCTTGCCGCGCCGCTTCCCCGATATGAGTCTGCGTCAAGCGGATCATGCGTCAGGTTGCATCGTCCGTTGCCGGTCTTTAGGATCTTTTTGCCGGCGCGGTCGTTTTTTTCAAGGATACATACCCTTGCACCGTTTAAAGCGGCGCAGACTGCAGCCATCATGCCGCTTGCCCCGCCGCCCGTTACAGCAATATCATATTGAAGATCATGTGCGTGATTCATCAGTACAGCCCCAGATTCTGTCCTATGCGGACCAAAAGCGGACCTAAGAATTTCTTGCTCATGGCTGACGCCGAAACAAGATGTAAGAACATGCATGCCAGATTATAAATGAACCATGCAGGTATTATACAGATTATGAGTGTCAGTACGCCGCCTGTCGCTTCGTACAAAACACCGCTTAAGAGTTTGATCAAAACCCCGATGATCCCTGCTATCACAAGCGGAAGCAGGACATTCTGAAGAAGACGGAGTCTTAACCTGAAATTCCTGAATAAAACGATAAGGCATACTATTATGCACAGCAGATAACAGATCATGCCGCCGATGATCGCTGATGTAAATCCGTTTTCGTATTTTTTCATCAGGAAGATGCCAAGGACCGTACCCACAATAAGCGCGACCGCACTTACGAGAAGCATCTCACGGCTGTATCCGAGTTTGATGAGTACCGACATGAAGCAGTAAGTTATCCCGTATATGAGGACCATTGAAGTGCCCATGTTTAAAAGACTCACAGCCGTAGTCGTCCTGCCGGAAAAGATGGTAGGAACAAGTACGGGAACAAGCATCGTCGTAAATACGGTTGCAGGAATAGCATAGTAAGTGATCTTGCCAAATAGCCTTGTGATCCTGTCGGAAGCAAGCTGTGAATCGGATTCGTTGACCGCAGATGCGATGCCCTTTAACGAAGCCTGAACGGGCAGGGTTCCGATGGCAGCCAGAATACCAGTAACAACTATGTATTTGGAATAAAATGCGCCGACCGACGAACCGATGGCTTCTTCCGAAGAACATATCCTGCGATACAGAAGAAGCGATATCAGTATCGGCAGATGAAGTATGAGTTCCTGAACTCCGTCCGATAATACTCCGAAAATGAATCTTCCCGAGATATCGGTAGTATATTCGCTGTGGCGTCCCGTCTCGGTACGCATCAGATGTCTGAAAGATCTCTGGTATACGATGGTCATAGCCATCAAGAATATAAGCGTGATAAGCTCGCCCAGGCAGACACCGGCCATGGCTCCGGCTGCTCCGTACATAGCAGTCACTTCTTCATTGTGCAGAAGACCGGCGATGTCGGTTCCGAAATGAACGCCCAGAAGGCTTCCCGCGATCATTCCGCCTCCCATGGTAACCGCACATACGACCTCACCGATAAGTGAGGCATTGGCATTATCTGTTCCGCTTAAATAACCTATGTTCAGATCAATGAGTATTGCGAGTAAAACCGCAGGTCCCACAAACAGAAAACCGAGCCTGCATCCGTTATCAAGCAGGATCTTATTGCTTATCACATCATAAAGAAGCACGCAGATCGCAAGCGAAACCACTGCGCTTATGAATGCATATTTTTTTGCAAAACCAAATACCTGCGAAGCGTTGTGATACTGTCCGCGTCTGACTCTGTCATGCATCATTCCGCGAAGCGTGATAGTAAGCCCCGCTCCAAGAAGAAGCGAAAGGCACCAGAAGATTTCCATCGGACCGGACAGATAGCCGCACCCGTTATCGCCTATGATCCGCGACACGGGTATCCTGAACAGCAATATGGATGTCATGATTATGACAAGTCGGTCTCTGTTATACATAAACTATTCTCTCAATATGCCCACTGCAGACAGTATTGCTTCCTGCTTTTCTTCCATGATGCGGGCACTCTCATCATCCATATGATCGTATCCGCACAGATGAAACAGGCTGTGTGTAATGAGGAAAGCAAATTCTCTTTTTACCGAATGGCCGTACTCTTCGGCCTGTGAATAAACACGGTCTGCATTGATCACTATATCTCCGAGGATCAATTCCCCGGTCTCGGGATCAAATGCATCCGCTTCGTTTCCCACGGCATCTTCAAAACCGCCGCATACTATGTCAAGGGCAGGAAACGACAGCACATCAGTGGTCGAATCAATGTCCCTGTATTCTTTATTATACACTCTGACTTCCTCTGAGTGTGTAACGATCACATTGATGCATGCTTCGTAGCGGCAGCCCTCTGCGTCACATACTTTCTCAAGGAGCATGTCCGTGATCCCGGTCACATCAAATCCGAGATCTATATCCTCATCGATATCAACGCATGAAGTCATAATACAGTTTTTCCTCTACAAACACTTTCTTCATCTGCTCGAACTGTCTGATCGTGATGTCACAGTTTTTGAAGACGCCGGATTCAGTCTTCTGTTTAAAGATCATCTCGATCAATGAAGGATAATCAATGGTTATATCTTTGTTCTTGGCAAAAAGATACTGGATCGAACTTACTACGCATTCGCACATGTACAAAACAGCCGTCTCGGGTTTGGTCATGGTAACCGTGGAATCCTCAAATTCTCTTAAGATGTCCATCACGGCTGCAGGAAGCTGCTGTTCCTCGCAGATCATGCGCGTGTTTTCCCAGTTATACTCTCCGCCTATCACGCCTATCCTGTGATAAAGGCCTGCGCATTTAACTTTGGCCGAATCAAGGCCGAGCGCCGATGATACACGGTCGCAGAAATACACTATATGTACCGTCTTGTGATAATCCTTGGGAGAGATGTTCTTAAGCTCCGTCAGGATCATGCACTCGGGATCGTTTAAGTCAAGATATATATCCTTCTGCTTGAATATGACTCTTGCAGAATATGCCTTAAGTATAAAAAACAAAAGAATAAAGGTTATGGTCGCATTGACCGCAGGATATATCATCAGTTCTATACTGATCGAGTCAAGCGAGGTGATCATCGTAACTGCAAGTCCGACGATCAGTATTGCTTCAGTGATCGCCACGGGAATGCCGATCTTGAACTTTTCATCAAGATGCCCTATAAGGACGGATCCCGCTATGCCTACGAACAGATACACATAGAGGATCGAATACATGCCCGCCTC
>JAEEGL016278082.1_pt1 | contig 14839 bp, 12 predicted proteins | sample 9134231 | NCBI WGS metagenome assembly JAEEGL01 (sample SAMN16246548, study PRJNA631951) | gut metagenome | biome: gut microbiome; feature: rumen; material: fiber-attached | host: Bos | place: Iran: Karaj | collected 2018-10 | reverse complement strand
TCCTGAAAAAGACAAAGTGCCAGAGATTCTGAACATTAAGATTGTGAATCCCGTCCTGAATGCCGATAACGTAAAAGACTTTGCGCTTGGCGTTAACCATCCCGGCATTACAGGAGAATGGAAATTCTACACCAAACTTTCCCTGACAGAGAACACCGTCATAAAGTACACAAAGACATGGGAGGACTGGGGAAGCAAGGATTTAGACGGTCTGACCATTGAAAATGCTACTGTAAACTTCACCGTACAGAAGGAGATTGCCATGAATGCAGAAAACATCAAGTTCACCCTTTTAGGTAAAAATGGAGAATTGAAGGGTGAAACTGTTTTACAAGGCGATGACAAGCAAGATATCTCAATAGTCTTGACAAATGGCCCAGTAATGAGCATCTATGGTGGAAAAATAGAAGTCATACTAAAAGGTAAAGGCAAGGAGCTCAACAAGGAGCAAGAACTCAAAATCAGTAATCTGCGCGTAACTGTTGACGGTTACTATGACAAAGAGTTTTAAATAAGGTAGCAACAAAAAATAGAACCAATAGCATATGAAAAAGATATATACAAAGATTGCAGCCTTGGCAATGGTGCTGGTACCTGCAGGCGCAATCGCCCAGAATCTGGAATCAGGTTTCTTTACAGACGGATACCTGTACAGACATGAGATGAATCCTGCAATAGAGAACAGTCGTAACTACGTGGCAATGCCTTTATTAGGTAACATGAATATGGGTATGTCTGGTAACATAGGTATCAGAGACGTCCTGTTCAACAGAGGTGAAAAAACTGTTCTTTATACCAATCCACAGGTAAATGCCACTGAATTTATGAATGGTATCAGCAATCGCAACCGTATCAATTCGGATTTTAAGGTTCAGCTCTTAGGTGCAGGCTTTAAGGCATGGGGCGGATACAATACCATCGGTATCAATATACGTGGAAGCGAGAGTGCCATCATCCCAAGATCCATTTTCGACATTACCAAGAATGGCCTGAAAAACCAGACGTATGACATCAGCGATCTGAATGCTCATGCCCATTCATACGTGGAAATTGCACTGGGACATAGCAGAAAGATAGATGAGAAATGGCGTGTGGGAGCAAAGTTCAAGTTCCTCTTAGGTGCAGGCAATATAGATGCTAATGTCACCAATGGCACCATTACCCTGGGTGAGAACGGCTACGTGGCAAATATCGATGCCGAGCTGAAAGGTAATATCGCAGGCCTCAGCTATAAGACTAAGGACAGCGAACACAATCCCGGCCGAAAGATAATGAACGGTATGGACGTATCAGGCTACAAGATCAGCGGACTGGGTGCTGCCTTCGATTTCGGAGCAGAATACAAGATCAACGATGATTGGAAGGTAATGGCCTCTATCACAGACCTTGGGTTTATTTCGTGGAAGAATACCCAGTTGGCAGCAACACACGGAACAGTAAACACCAACGACTACATCTTTAATGTGGATAATGATGCCGAACACTCCTTCAGTAACGAGGGGGAAAAACTGGGTGACCAGTTGGCAACACTCTATGAATTGGAAGACATGGGCGATGTCGGCAGGCGTACCACTATGCTGGGAGCAACCATGAACATTGGTGGCGAATACATTGCGCCATTCTACCGCAAGCTAACCTTTGGTCTGCTGAACACCACACGTATCAACGGCAGATATTCATGGACAAACTTCCGTCTTTCTGCAAATGTAGCACCAGCAAAATGCTTCTCTGCAGGCGTAAACTTTGCTGTCGGAACCTACGGGACAAGTTTAGGATGGATAATGAGCGTTCATCCCAAGGGCTTCAACCTATTCTTGGGTATGGACCACACTATCGGGAAACTGGCAAAGCAGGGAATTCCCCTATCCAGCAACACGGAATTCAATATGGGTATAAACTTCCCTTTCTAAGTAACAGAAGAAACAAGCAAAAAGCCTTCTCACTCTGGTGGGAAGGTTTTTTATGGAAAAAAATATCAATAAATGAAGAAGATACTATTTGTATGTCACGGCAACATTTGCCGCAGCCCGATGGCTGAGTTTGTGATGAAGGATATGGTAGAGAAAGCCGGACTTCAGGATGAATTCTATATCGAATCGGCAGCTACCTCGACCGAGGAGATAGGTAATGAAGTCTATCCTCCAGCCAAACGTAAACTGGCTGAGCATAACATCTCATGCAAGGGAAAAACTGCACGACAGATGAAGCAGGCGGACTATAACCGGTTCGACCTGCTGATAGGAATGGATGAGTGGAACATCCGCAATATGACTCGTATCTGTGGCGGTGACCCAGAGGGAAAGATACGGAAACTACTGGATTATACCAACAGGAAAGGCGATGTGGCAGACCCATGGTACACTGGCAACTTTGAAGCTACCTGGCAAGATGTCACAGAAGGATGCGAATGCCTCCTAAAGTTACTGCGATGAGCGCAATGAGTCTGAAGTAGTCGGACGCTAACCTATCAAAAACAAATATCCGCAATGTCAAAAGGCATTGCGGATATTTTTATTCCTAGAATTAGGACAGTTTACAATTTCTGGGCTGAAGGTGGTTCGTTTCCTACGACAGCACCCCACTCTTTATTGGGGCGACTACCCATCTTAAGCACCAAGGTAGCACCATTCTTAACATCCTCGTGAGAAATCCAAGGACAGTTATAGGGCTTCCCATTGAGAGTGGCACTCTGGATGTACTTGTTTTCATCGCTACAATTCTGAGCAATGATATGGAAGAACTTACCATTGCCAACATTCACCTTGATATCAGAGAACAGAGGACTACCGATATTATAAACGGGGAAGCCTGGTGTTACAGGATAGAAACCAATACTTGAGAAGACAACAAAGGAGGTAAGACCACCACCATCTTCATCACCAGGAATACCCATCAGGTCATTGCGGAACCATGTTTTCAAACACTGGCGAACACGCTTCTGGGTTTTCCAGGGAGCACCAGCATAGTTATATATATAAGGTATATGAAGTGAGGGCTCGTTGGCCATAGTGAACTGACCCATGTTTCCAGTCTGGTCGGGAAGCTGGATATAGAACTCGCGCTTACCGCGACCCATACTCTCGGCAAAGGTCTGGTCGAGGTTGCGAACCAACTCTTCCCTACCCCCCATCAGATGGACAAGGTCTGCAAAATTATGCTGAACGTCCCAACGATAAGTCCATCCGTTGTTCTCATCGTATGCATCACGGGCACCTATACCACCGCTAAAGCGATAATCAAAATTCTCTATAAACTTACCATCCTTATCCTTGGGATGGAAGAACTTGGTATCAGGGTTCCAGACATTACGATAGTTGTAGCTCAGTTTCAGGTATTTCTGCTGCAACTCCTTATCGCCCATGAATTCTGCAATACGAGAGAGGCACCACTCGTCGTATGAAGTACCCAATGTTACAGCTACCGGCTGACGCTTCTCGAAATCAGACACATTAGGATCGGTCTCCTTCTCTCCCTCACGCAATGCAGGAATATATCCGTTCTCCTTATAGAAATTATCGATATAACCTGCAGAATCACCGCACCAGGGAGCCAAGGTCTTCTCCTCGATACCCTTACGGCAATATTCAAAGGCACGTTTAGCATCTACCTTCAACCCCTTATAGAGTGCGTCGGCTACCATGCTAACGCCATGATTAGAGTTCATACGGCGTGTATCTCCTGTCATCTCAGGGAAGGTAGGCATCCACTTGGTACCCATCTGCTCTGCCATACGCAGGTAACTCTCGATAATGTTCTCCTGTTTCTCTGGCTGGATAAGAGCACGAAGGGGATGTGCTGCACGATAGGTATCCCAAATCCAGTCGTCAGTATAGAATGGCTTGCCATTATCCTCATGAACTTTACCGTCGAAAGCAGAGAAATAACGACCATCCTCGCTCAGGCAAACGGGGCGCTCGAAGGTACGATAGTAAGAGGTATAGAGTACGGTTTTCTCATCTTCCGTACCACCCTGAACCATGATATTCTTCAAAGTCTCGTTCCATTCCTTACGACCGTCGGCAACTACCTTGGCCATATTGAATGCACTACCCTGCTCACGCGTAAGGTTCTTCAGAGCCTGTTCGGCACTAATGAGAGAGATACCATATCGGAAGCTAACCTTCTTGGTACCAGCAGGGAAACGTACGGCAACGCAGATATCCCTACCCTCTGTTTCCTGGCTCTTCGTGATACTGCCATCCTTGAGAATACCTGTCTGCTCTGGCTGTACATCAAATTCGCCAGAGAAATAGATATTCATATTATGGCTCAGACGCTGGCTGGAAGAAACAGCCTTCTGGTTGGCCTTCACGAAACCTCTTTCGCTGTAAAGCAAGATGGTTGCTGGCTTAGAAGGATCCTGGAAGCTGAGCTCATAGATAGCACTCTGATGGCAGACTGCCAAGTGAACATCTATCGTGTTATCCTTTATCTGCACACGATAATCGTAAGGTGTTATCTTCTCCTGATCCCAGTTGGTGCTGATAATGGGTTGCAACGTACTGCCCTGAGTTACACTCAAGCAAAAGGCACTATGCTCACGGTGGTTAGTAACTATCATTGGCAGACCATTCAGAAGCTCACGCGTATATTCGCTACGTGTAGGATAGATACGCATCAAGCTGTTGGGCAACTGAATAGTTGGGAAGGTAGGAACCAACATGTGGCTGATATTACCAATGTAAGGATTAACGTAATCCACAGGCTCCGTCTTAGGAGCTGCGTTAAGAGTAAGAGGAGCGACAAAAAGGGCTGCCAGAATACTTTTGAAATTCATGTTTTTATGTGTTTCTGTTCGTTTTGTGGCACAAAGGTACAAGTAAGCAGGCGAAAAAACAAATTTATTTGATTTATTGTTTGTGCAATATCCTTCCAGCGACTTGGGGATGGTTGATTTGAGCTTGTAAGTCTTGCGTGGTACACAAAAAAAGACTATCTTTGCAATGGTTTTTAGGAAAACAGGGTAAAAAACCTATATGATGATACACAAAAAAAAGAAATAAAAATATGAAAAGAAACATGATGAGAATGATGGTACTGGCTGGTACTATGGCAATGACAGCAACAGTATGGGCACAGTCAACAATTAAAACAACACTGGTAAGCGGTACCGGCGATGACAGCGAAGAAGGTGCTGCTATGGTTTGCGACGGCAATACCGAAACCAAATGGTGCATAGACGAACCAGAGAATATACCTTATATTATTATATTGGATGCAGGAAAGCCAACAGACTTTGCTGAATACGGCTTTGTTACTGGTAACGATACTCAGGACTATCCTGACCGCAACCCTGTGACATGGATTCTGAGCGGCTCCAACGATAAGCAGTCATGGACAGTCCTTGACAAGCAGGAGAACGATCGCACTCTGCGCGACGAGAACGAACAGGAATATCGTTTCAAGCCTGCCAAGAAAGGTCAGTTCCGCTACTACAAGTTTGAGTTCCTGAAAATGCAGGATGGCTCTCGTATCCAGTTGAGCGAAATAAATTTTCACAAGGTAGCCCGTACTGCTATCAAGACAACATTTGTAAGCGGTAACGGCAATGGCAAAGAGGGAGCTGCAATGGTTTCTGACGGATACTTCTACACCAAATGGTGCATAGACGAACCTGGCCAGATGCCCTACTCTGTGATTCTGGATGCTGGTACACAGACTGCTATCACACAGTATAGTCTGGTGACAGGCGACGACACACATAGCTATCCTGGTCGTAACCCCAGAAACTGGAAGGTATATGGCAGCAACGACAAGAAGTCATGGAATGTAATAAACGAGGTAAAAAATGACCGCAGTATGCGTGACGAGAACGAGCAGGAATATCGCTATAACGTCAAGGATGCTGCAGCCTATCGTTACTACAAGTTTGAATTCGAAAAGGTTTGGGAGGACACCCGCTTGCAGCTTGCAGAAATAAAGCTTTACAAGTAAAGCCTCTCTCCCTGCTGGCTATCGGAACATTTTCTTCTGGCCATCAATGAGATAGATTCCCTTGCCTGGTGAAGATACTTTTCTTCCCGACAAATCATATACGACAGCCTTCTCTACGGTAGAGAAGGTTGTTTTGTTTTCCTCTATTTCGGATATAGCAACTTGCTTATCGGAGTCGAAGATACCATAGATACCACAATCAAAATAAGCTCCCCCTGTATTCTGCTGAATATGAACGGCAATAACATTCTTCCCCACATTGAGCGAAGAAATAGTGATTTTCTTCACAACGGGAGTTCCATTGGGTTCCGTCTGTGAGTTTACCCTTTCTATCAGACGACCATTGACATAAATCTCATAATGATCATCGTGATAGGCCTCGAGATAATAAGTGGTAGCCTCATTCACCTCGTCGAGCATAAACTCACGCCTGATCCAATAGGTGTTGTATTCACCTTCCCATGTTGTCCTGTATGGAGCCAGATAACTGGGAGACCCCATAGGCATATCCTTGCTTACCCATGCAGATGTGGGTACATAAGCGACGGCTTTCCATAGAGCAGCTGGAGCAGAAAGATCATCCAGCGTTGAACTTGTGTTCTTAGGATCATCCTTGAAATAACACATTCCCTGCCAGAGTCTGTCTCTTCCCATAGGAGCATAATAAACCTTATTACCCTTTACCACACGATTATTTGCGTCGCGCTCATCGGCATAAGTCCTGAAATTATTGTTGATAATGACGTCTATGAGTTCCTGGCCTTGGTAGTCATTGTCACCAGCAAAGTCCATCAGGACAAATCCCATGGGACCTTTTTTGTCCTTCATATAATCTATGATTGCCTTGTTACAGGTACGCGCACATTCCTGAACACCTTCGTAAGTAGATACTCCAATGATAGGCATTTTCTTGCTATAACCAGAGGCATGGTTCAAGAACAGCCGGTATTCTTTTTCGCCCATTGAACGGTCCAGCATATTCTGTATGGCAGTTACTTTCTGAGCCAGTTGACCAGATGCTGCTACATCATACATGTCCTGTGTGGACATTGTCATATAAGCTCCTGATGTTCCTGTAAGTGTTCTGTCAAACGTAGAATTGTCTCCACCGCCATTCAGGTAACCACCTATAGGACCACCATTATACGCATTACGACTCATCACCAGAAGCTTGCCCCTCATCTCCTTGACTGTTAATGTTGGGCTGTAGTCAATCATGAATCTCTGCTTAGCTGAGAGATAACTTGCCATCTGATTGGCCCATTCAGCCTTCCCGGCATCCGATTCGATATCACTTTCGTGACGCATAATAACGAAAATGAACTCCCGAGGATGAGCGTCCAGAAAATCGCAAAGCGTATTCAGCGCATCGCTTAACTTTACCTTTGTGCTAACGATACCATGATATATAGTCATATCACTCCCATCCCAAGCAGGGCGAAGGTCGAACATTCTTACGCCATGTTCCAACTGTTGAGCTATGGTATAAGTCTGGGTATGTGCACTTCCTGCCAGTCCGCTGCTACTGCAACTGCTGGTGGCTGCATCATGAGAACCTGGAATTGAGAGTCTGCTCAGGAAGAGGTTGTCGTCCAACGACCGCATCCAATTCTTATAATCAATAGCACGGATGGGTAGAAGGCATAAGAACAGTATAATGAATATTGTGTGTTTCTTCATATCATGGAAGTTGTTATATTTTATATATATGAAATAGTTTAGTTATTTGCCCAGTGCTATATATAATATATATATATAATGTACGCGCGAGACGGAGAAAGTTTTCCCTTATCTGAAGGAAGGATTCTCCACCTTGTACTGCAGGGTTACAGGACCAAAGACCTCCTTGAGTGTCATGAAGAAGTCAGCACCACTGGCTTCTATCTGCTCGCAAACAAATTTTGTAGGAGCAACAATTGTCACATGCTTGTCTGTAATACTGTCAACTCGGCAGTACACAAAGTACTGACTGAAGAATGGCTCCCCTACCCTTTCCTGAACAAGTTGCATAAACTGGAACCACTTCTCCTGCTGCTCTTCTGTAAGATGACTTACATTCGAAGGCGCAGCCTGCTCCTCCTTCTCCACTCCGGTATCAGGAACGGCAGGGTTAAGCAGGAATCGCACACTATCTGGATTGCCCCTCTTTTTACCATTATGATATACGGGCTCATATTCGAACGTAAATTCTATCTCTCCCCTCTTTGCCAATTTTTCCATCTCACGCTGAGCCGGCTTCAAGACATCACGATGGAAAACAGCCCAGGTGGAACACTTATCTTGCAAAACCTTGGTTCTGTCCTTCGTATAAACCAATACTCCCAAGAATTCTTTTAGTGCATCATAGCCAAGGGTACACATCCTCGCCTTCTTCCAGGCACTTAGATAAATATACAAACGGGGCGTTCTGGGGCTTCGACACAACTTAACAATACCACCCAAATGCTCAACATATGCACCACTCTTATTGAAAACAAGGTCGGCAACAGAGGCGTTCATATCTATCTTGATAATACCGCTTCGGCGTTCCTGACCAGTAGTTGTTGTGTACGTAGGCACATCCACATCAGTAAAAATAACACTGGTCTTGGTTCTTTTCTGACCTGTCTCGTCATCGATATAATTGAATGTAGTATCCAATTTTGTGAGTGCTTTGCATGCTTCGTGTACGGCAGCGTACTCCTTGGTCTTCACTCCCAAGGACTGCAGGGGAACCTCAAAAGTGATTTTTCCCTTAGACAATTCCTCCTTGGAAAAGAGCGGTCCCATCTTTCCATCTACGAAACATTCATTGATTCGCGTCTGCATTGTAGCAGCAATAGCTACGAGTACGTTGGTCTGAATGAGTGAAAAATCACCTCTTATCTGAGAATATACAAGTGGATTTTTTATGTAGTCCGAATTTTCCAACTGCTGGATAAGCTCGTTTTTCGGACTCACCATCTGTAATTTAGCGTTTGCTTTCTTTGTTGCCATTGGTATTTTAGGTACGTGCCCTATTTATATATATATAATATAATGTACGCGCAAAGATATCACTTTTTTTCATTGCCAAAAAGAAATAGTAAAGAAAAAACGCCAATAAATTAAAAAAAATGATAACTTTATTCTCAAAAGGCAGAAACCTTCTCCTCAAAAACAAATAACTTGCCTCTCAAGAAGAAGAAACCTGAATCTCAAAAAGAGAAAACCATGTCCTCAAAACATGATAACTTAAACCTCAAAAAGAAGTTACCTTCTCCTCTGCACCACTTTTATTTACTCCCTAACCTAGGAAAACTTTTTCTCTAACTAGGGAAAAAAATCTCCTTAGTTAGAGCGTAAAAATTTCCACATTTTGAATTAATCCGTCTGGATATTAAAGTCTGTTTTTGCAACTATTAATTCTAGCAGCTGCAAGTATTAATATTCACAATCGTTACTATTAATAGAAAAAAAACAGGGGATAAAATGTCTATTTCATATATATAGAATATAAATATGATCTACCCCACCCTAAAACCCAGCAAAACCACAAAAGGTTACTTTCTCCGCAATTCGGAAGTTACCTTCTCCTCAACTCAAAAGTAACCAAGACCTCAAAAATGAATATATAGTGTGCTGATAATATTATTTTAATGTATTACAATAGCAATAATGACGCAAAATATTGTATAACAATGAAATAAGAATTGAAATATTGCTATTTTTTAGATGAAAACAGAATATTTAATTCACGTATATCTTAAAGCAAACGTTTAAATAAAAGGGCTGAAAATCACTAAAATAAGGCTAAAGGTTACTTTCTCCTCAACATAAAGTTACTTTCTTCGCAAAAAAATGTACCTTTTTCCTCATTTTAAGGTTGGTTTCTTCTCAAAAAAAGGTTACTTGCTTCGCAGTAGATTTTTTGGAAACAACTGGGTTTCAATAAGTTAGAGGTACTCTATATATTAATATCCATAATATGTTATATCAATAAAAAGAGAAGATTTATTAGGGATATTAACTATATTAATTATATTAGGTGGTTGTATGTTGCTGAAAAACAGCGTTTTGCATTAATTTCCTGTGGAGAACGTAACCTTAAATTGAGGAGAAGGTTACCTTAGATTGCAGGAAACCCTGCTTTTAATTGAGGAGAAGGTTACTTCCCCCTGCTGAATTGAGGAGAAAGTAACCTTATATGGGTTATAAATGTGTATCGCGTACATATTGCCTGATAAGCTCAGCTCCTTCAGGAGATATTATCTCACCAGCCATGTATCGCTTCAGGAATTCGTTGAGAGCAGTACGTACTACATCCTGCCTATCTACTTTACACTGCCAGTGTATTTCTTCTACAGCTCTGTTGTGACGCTCTTCGAAGAAGATCAGTTTACCGTTCTGTCGGGGAATGATACTGTTATCCTTTTTACGTCCAGGTTTCTTGTATGTGGGAACAGCAGGCTCAGATGTTACATTCTCCGCAATTGGTGCTGGTGGAGTACTTGTAGGAATCTTGTCATACAATTCTTCGGTTTGTGCTTTCATGCCGTCGGCAAGTGCACTGATGGGTGTAAGTTGTTTGATCTTTGGCATAGTTCTACCCTCCCCTATTATTATTCTTGTTCATTAATGAATGATATATATGCTTCGCTTGCTTTCTTGTACCAGGCATCAGGTGTCCACTTCTTATTACGTGTCCCCTTCCCTATGATCTGTTCTGCCAGACGCATATAGTCATCTGCAGCTGTACTGCTTGGTGCGTATTCGAAAAGGCTCATCTGTTCCTTTGGTGCTTCGTTGCACTTAGCACACTTACGTATGGGAACGGGGAAGATAGGTGTATTAGGTTGTGCGCGGAAGAAGTCCTGTACTTCCTTTCCCATCTTCGTCTTTTCAAACTGAGTAAGCAGATATCCCATCAGTTCTATCTTCTTCCCCATCATTTTGTTTATTTCATCCACGATGGTTCTTACAGCGTCTTTTCCCTGTACGGAGTATAGATCGGTCCTCACAGGTACTATTACGCCGTCAGAAGCCGCAATAGCGTTCTTATTCAGTATGCTGTTACATCCGGGCGCACAGTCGATAAGTATGTAGTCATACATATCTTTCAGGGCATTCAGACGTATCGAGAGGTAATTCTCTCTGTATACCTTATCTGCAAGCCATGTATTCAGTTCGTCTATACGAATGCTGCTCGGGATGTAATCCATGCCCTTGTAGCGCTCATATACAGGTGGAGCTATCGTATCGTCCTTCAGCCAGTCGTACAGCGTAGATACGCCCACTTTGTAGCTCGAACGGTCTATCGTTATGGTCATGTTGCATTGTTTATCAGTATCCACTAATAAAACGCGTTTTCCCAGGAGCCACAATGCCGTTCCCAGGTTAATGGTTGTGGTGGTCTTTGCTACCCCACCCTTGTCATTGATAATAGAAATTATTTTCGCCATAATCGTTCGTTTTGTATTCTGTTGCAAATGTACGCATTTTATTCCTTTCTACAATGATATTTTTGAAATATTTTGTATATTCTGCTATATAACATATTTTGTATATGCTTATATACTGCATATCTTGCATATTTTGTATAAACAAATATAGAAAATATAATGATATATTGTATATCCAAATAAATGAAATAAAGGAAATACATAAATATATAAGATATAAAAGATATACAGATAAATCAAATAAACAAAATACATAAATATATAATATATAAAATATATGTTGCATATATCATATATATGAAATAGGTGATATAGCTACGTAGGTAGGGTGGGGAGAGTATGTTTATAAGTTAAAGAAGGAGGGTAAAGTATTAAACTTGGTTTAAACGATGCCTTAAACTTTGGAGGTATGGAAATTAATATATACTTTTGTGCGCTAAAATAGAATTATGAGATTTTTTCTGAAGTTTAAGTGGATATTCCTGTTTATAGGGTTTAGGTTAGCTGGAGGTAGAGGTGCTTTCTGGGGATTTCTTTTGGGTGCCTTTATAGACAGTCTGCTTTCGCCCTCCACCATCAGGTTCAAGATTTATACCAACCAGCAACAGTGGAGTGGGGGAGAAGCTGATCCGTACGTCTATGTTGATTCTAAGCTCACAGAAGCCTATCAGACCTTAGGTGTTAGCGAGAATGCATCTGATGATGATGTAAGGCAGGCTTATAGGCGCTTGGCCCTGAAATATCATCCAGATCGCATTGCTTCTCAGGGTGAAGAGGCTAGGTTGGCTGCAGAGCGTGCTTTTCAACAGATTAGCCAGGCTAAAGACACCATTTTTAGGGCAAGGGGATTGAAATAATAGGGATATTTGATATATATGAAATATCTTTTTTAGCGGAATTGTTTCTGTTCCTCTAAATAATCAAATCCATTCTGTTGCAGATACTCCTTAAGTTCGTTGATATCCTTATCGTAGTATTCGCATAGTGACTCTAACGAGTCATACATATTATCGCGCAGCATCATATTTATACTGGAAACCAGCATAAATGGGTCTTGTGGTAAGTTATCCATCTTAGTTTTCTGTATTTTACTTTGAAATTGGTGCAAAGGTATAAAAAAAAGCCTTACCGTAAGCTTTTCTTTTGTATCATATTATTCTTTTTCGTAAATTTGCCTGCTCAAGACTATACAAAAAAGTTTTTATCTCAGATTATTATGATAGTAGGACTTATTACAGGCGTTATTGCTGGCTTTGTTGCCAGTAAGCTATTCGACGGGCAGGGTAAAGGCTGCCTTGTAAACTTGGTATTGGGAATTATCGGTGGCGCTTTAGGAGGCTGGCTGTTCAGTCTTTTTGGCTTGGAGGCATATAGCTGGATGGGCGAGTTGGTAGTTTCCGTAGTCGGTGCCATGGTATTCTTGCTTCTCTGGAATAAGTTGCTCAAATAATCCATATCCCATATCCATACCCAGAATGAATCAAATTAACCAATATGAAACTTAGAAGTATCAGAAAGTACCTTTTATGGCTATTTGTGATAGTGTGTAGCCATATTTATGCTCAGGAGGAGCAGAATCCCGTAGCGGATCCTGCTGCTGTGGTAGTAAGCGGGAATGCCCGCTTTACTGTTCTTACCAGCAAGATGATTCGTATAGAGTACAGTAGCACGAAGCAGTTTGAGGACAGAGCTACGTTTGCCATCGTAAACCGTCGTTTGCCTGTTCCGTCTTTTACGACTGACGAGGAGGGTGGCTATCTATATATCCGCACGTCCGATCTGACACTCCGTTACAAGGTAGGTTCTACCATCAAGGCTGCTGACAAGAAGCCAGACAATCTGATGGTTAGCTTTATGTTCAACGGCATCACCTGTACATGGTATCCAGGCAAGGATGATGCGCTGAATCTTTTGGGCACCAACAGAACCCTTGATACGGCTTGGGGCGATAATGCCCGCGATAGGTTAGAGAAAGGACTCCTTTCGCGTGCCGGCTGGAGCATTATAGACGAGAGTCCTTCTGCCGTTCGTGGTGATGGCAGTACCACACTGCCTATGGCTCCCAACGTGGATGGTTACATGTGGTGGGAGAAGGCTTCCGATGCCAAGGCTATAGACTGGTACTTCCTGGGCTATGGCCATCAGTACAAGGAGTGCATTCAGGATTTCACCAGGGTAGGGGGGCGTGTTCCTTTGCCGCCCAAGTATATCTTCGGCTATTGGTACAGCAGGTACTGGGCTTATTCTCAGACCGATTTTCAGAATATCATACGTGATGTAGAGAACAATGATATCCCCATGGACGTCATCATCATGGATATGGACTGGCACAAGAGTGGCTGGACCGGATGGAGTTGGGATACTGGCAAGATACCCAATCCTACCACCCTTATCCGTTTCATGCACAACCACGGCCTTCGTACAGCCCTGAACCTTCATCCTTCAGACGGAATCAGCAACTCCGAGGATAAGTACAGGAATCTCCGTTCGGCTATGGGCCTTCCTTCTTCTTACACAGAGACCATTCCCTGGACCATACAGGATTACAGTTTTGCCCGTCCGTTCTTCGACAATGTCATTCGTCCGCTTGAGAAGCAAGGTGTTGATTTCTGGTGGCTCGACTGGCAGCAGGAGAAGACCGTTGGCGAGCATGCCAGTGCCAAGGGATATACCCTGACCGATGGTGCAGACAAGCTTAGCGAAACCTTCTGGTGCAACCATACCTTCTTCGAGGATATGCAGAAGAACCGTCCTGAGCTGCGTCCTGTCATCTACCACCGATGGGGTGGGTTAGGTTCCCACCGTTATCCCATCTGCTTCAGCGGAGATACATGGGCTGCGTGGTCCACGCTTGGCTACGAGATATTCTTCACCAGCAATGCCAGCAATGTCTGCTATGCCTATTGGGGGCACGATTTAGGAGGCCATCAGGGAGGCGACAACGACCCAGAGCTCCTGCTTCGCTGGCTCCAGTTTGGTGCCTATACACCTATCTTCCGTACCCACGCCACCAACGATTCCCGTTTGGAGCGCCGTATCTGGAAGTATAGCAATTTCACCCAGCTTCGCGAGGCAGTCCGCCTACGTTACCAGTTGTTCCCTTACCTCTATACAGCAGCACGTGAGACCTATGATACAGGTGTCGGCATGAACCGTCCTCTTTATTACGAATGGCCTGAGGAGAACAATGCCTACGTCTATGAGGATGAGTATATGTTTGGCAACGATATGCTCGTGGCTCCCATCTATACAGAATCCCGCAATGGCGTTAGCAGTCGTAATATCTGGTTGCCAGCAGGTCTCTGGTGGGATGTTACAGAGAATCGTCTCAGAAAGGGTGGGGAAGTGTTCCGTGCCAGTTACACCCTGGACCAGTTCCCCGTCTTCTATCGTCCTGGCAGCGTGATACCCTTCTATCCTGTCCAGCGTAGCGTCGTCACCACTCCAGAGGAGATTATCCTCAAGGTCGTGCCTGGTGCTGATGG
>JAEEGL014358398.1_pt1 | contig 14839 bp, 11 predicted proteins | sample 9134231 | NCBI WGS metagenome assembly JAEEGL01 (sample SAMN16246548, study PRJNA631951) | gut metagenome | biome: gut microbiome; feature: rumen; material: fiber-attached | host: Bos | place: Iran: Karaj | collected 2018-10 | reverse complement strand
TCTCGCCTACCGCAACATCACACTGATGCAATGCTGTAAGGTAGTTGCTCTTATCGTCACTTTTCACCACAATCATCGGATAGCCATGCTTGGCAAGAATATAATTTACTATTAAGCGGGATATTCTTCCATTGCCATCCTCAAAAGGATGAATACGAATATAACGGTAATGGAAAAGGGCAGCCAATTCAACGGGCTTCATTTCTTGTTTTGTCTCAGCCGCACTATACCACTCCATCAGGTCGTGCATCAACGCCGGCGTTTCCTCTACCGATGCGTACTCAAACAACTCTCCAGTAACCGTCTTTACTGAGTTAGGGCGGTTTTTATATATACCAGCATGGATTGTATAAGGTTTCCCTTCTTTGTTATATGCGGTATAATCCTCCCGAAGCATCGTTTTATGGAGCTCTCTGATAAAGGTCTCGGTTAAGGGGCGCTCGGTGTCTTTAGCTTCCATCTTAATGATGTTGAGACAAAGGTTGTGCGCCTTCATCTCTTCCAAATCCTTCATTTTGGCATGCTCGGTCACCTCTCCAAATTTCAACAGCAATTCCGTCTGACCATAGGTAAGTGTATTGCCTTCGATATGGTTGGAGTTATAATTGAACTCCAACATAAATTTCTGGTCTAGACGCTGTTGGTATTCTTCTTTCATCGGCTGTAATGACTGCCATTCTTGAAATAGTTGATCTATCTTATTCATAATTTTAATGTTTTCTCGATTTTAATGGTGTTGCCCCCTACTATATGCTTGTGGTAAGTCAAACTGATGGCAAACTAAAGAAAGTCTTCAATGTTAATCGGTAGTGCCATATTTCATTTTTTACATGGTTACTCACGCATTCACACAGTCGCACATTCACGCATTTTATATTCTCCATTTTTGCTGCAAAGATACGGGTTTTATTTTTGTTACACGTTGGCTCCACATGGTCGCCGCCCTCAGTTCAAGCAATCAATTATTCAAGATTTACACATTTAAGTATTAGCACATTCTATTATTCACTTACACATGCGTATTCAACCAGGCATTCCACAAGTTTAAAGTGGATTATAATGTTCTAGGTATTCGATTTAATGGAACGTGATGATTAATCCATTCCCCTTTTAATCCAATAGTTTTGTTCCAGACTTCAATATTGAGATATTTACCCCTATATTCTGGCAATGCCGTGTAAATGTCTTTGATTACCGCGTGCATGGTGCCATATTCAATACTGGTTTTAGTCCACAGCAACGCGCCTTTCCCTTGTGGCATCTTACCTGTGGCTTCTCTCACGGTTATTTGGACTTCGTGGCCTTTTTGGATGCCACAACTATTCATCTTCTTTTCGTATTCAGGATCCATACTTTATTATATTGTTTATATTTGTTGTATAAATGCACCATCGGAAAAAAGTGAAAGTTCATCTTTGGAAAAAGTTTCCCCATTATTTAGGGGTTTAAACAGAGCATACTTTTCTACTAGAAACTTTGCATTCTCTTTACCTTCATCCGACAAACAATAGTAAAAGACCGAACACAATTCGTGTATCGACATATGAGAGCTTAGGATTTCGGAATAATAGTATTTCTCCCGACACGACAAAAAATCTGCCGCATCAATTATTTTCAATGTCTGTATTAGATGACGAAAGAAATGACTCATATAGTACTTCATGAAAGGTACATTATACCCCAATTTTTGTATCTTGGCAAAACCTGTTTGATAAATTCGTTCAATAGCATCTTTACCTTCATATACACCTAGTCCATCAGGATATTTAATAGCATTCCGAATTTCCATTTGGTTTTTCAGCATATTGAAGAATGTTGTCTCAAATCGTTGCAACATTATTGTTTTATTTTGCTCCTCCATTTCTTTGCGTTGCAACTTCAACTCCTCATTGGTCTGCCGTATTTCCTCTTTTTGGAGTTTGAGGGCTTCGGTTTGTGCTTTCAAATCTTCCCTTTGGAGTTCTATTTCATCTCTCTGATTTTTCAAATCTTCTCGTTGTTGCCGTATTGTAACTATCAGACCAGCAAAGGCCAATCCGGAGAATAGTGCGCCAAGGAAACCAAACATGTCTCCGAACTGCCCGCGCTTCTCCATGTTTCCAGGAAACCAAACGTACATAACAAAGAAATATGCAGCACAAATTGCCACAACGACAGCCAGCCATATTAACAAACTATTCTTGTGCTTCATAACCATACTGTATACTATAGTTCTCGTGGAATAATGAAAGAATCAACATGTTTTTCTGGTTGGAAACTTATACCTTTCATTGTATTATAATCCGGGAAAACAGATTGAACATTTTGGACAATGGCATCGGCATTGGGATCTTGAATTATGATATTCCTTAAGTTCCCCATCATGGAAAATAGCTTTCTATCCGTTGCCCTATTAAAATATGGGAAAGTATAGCCAATTACAACAAGCGTCATCGCATCTTTCACTTCCTTGGCTATCGTATAGTAGAAATAATCAGTAACAGAATTGTCCCATGCAAAAGAAAGGTTGGACTGTAAATTTCCATTACCATAATACCATAAAACTTCTCTTCGAATACTTTTTTCCGAAAACTTCTGTTCGTCAGCCGTGCAGAATCTACTAATTGGCTTCTCGTCAGAAAATGTGGCACTACCATTTATCTTGAATATCTTATATCTTACTTTTAATTCAAAACTATCATACGACGACAAGCAAATAGGAGAAATCTGAAGGTTTGCAAGATGAGGCAAATATGTTCTTAATGCAATTTCAAACTGACTATCATAATTCCATGTTAATATTGTAATATCATCAGGAATTTGGCAGCCTTCTGTCAGTATATTTGCGAGAAAGGCATCATATCGCATATCGGATTTGTGCTCCACCTGTTCTATCATAAAAAACGATGATAATGCTCGCTTTAATCTATTATAATTTGTAAAATCTTTTGTCAAATACAGTTTTTTCGCAAAAGTATCTATTGTGGCATGTTTTGCACTTTCCTCCGCCAACCATGTAAGATCTGTTGAGAGTCTCTTTTGTGCTTCAATTAGGTCTACTTCGAATGAGCTGTCTTGCGGTCGATAAGAAGCATGGTCGCTCCAGTCAAACAAGGCGACATCTCTTGCCCAGCGACCTAATTCACCTGGTATTTCATTCACAACAGGTATCCCTGATGTAATTGCCCATACGTTTTTTGCCCGAGTTCCATAGCTGGCTCCTGCGCCCATTAGATAGACAACTTTGCTCATATCCGTACTCCTTGTAAACTATTTATTGCATATATTGGTTGAACATTATTTCTTGGTCTTGTCAATATACGACTGTATCAGATTCAGCGACTCTTGCACCTTGTTCCGTTGTAGTTTTAGTCCTTTAATATTATCACGTATATCGTTCTTGTTTTGGAAATCCATCACCATGTCAATTCTTGCGCCTTGATACAGGAAGGGATTTGTTATCTGCAGGCTCTCCTCCGCTTCATAAATCTTGTCATCCAGATCTCTCAATTGCTGCTCATACTTCCTTTTTGCTTCAATTATGGTAGGATTCTGAGCCGCCACAAACACATCCAACAGGTCGTATGCGGCATCAACCTGTTTCTGTATTTTCTTTGATGTGCCATGTGATATAAACAATGCAACAATAATTGCAAGCACTCCCACAATGGGACTTGCAACAGTTGCCCAAAATTGAATACATTCCATAATTCATACACTATTCGTTAAACTTCAATAATTCCAACTGCTCCATTATTTCTTTTTCAAGTTTATGGCTTTCTTCGAACATTGTAGTCAAGTTTTTTTTATGCTTATTTATCCGGCGGTTGAACTCTTCTTCAGTGATGTCGACGTATTCAATTTTGATGTCGAAGTACATACCGGCAGAAAGGGAGTATTTTTTTTGCTTGATATCATCGAAGATAACCACTTTCGAGAAGTCTTCAATCTCTTTCTTTTTTTTGAAGGTGTCAATTATTTGTTCTATCTCGAAATTCCGAAGGACGGTTTTTTGGTTTTTGTCTATCTTGATTTTCTCACCCAGTTTGGAGGCGTCAATTAAAATTACATCATCACCGGGGTTTGCCTTGTCGATGAATAACACGCTAACATTGGTTCCTGTATTGGCGAAGATATTAGAAGGCATTGAGACCACGCCACGCAACCAGCCGTTATCAACGATACGCTCTTTGATGGCATATGCAATTTTATTTGAGCGTTTTCCTGCCGTCAGAAAACCGGTTGGCACAACTATTGCCGCTTTGCCATTATCTTTCAATATGTATAGAATATGCTGGAGGAAACAGAGATAAATGGCCATATCGTCTTTGTCTTTTTTGGGAACATTAGGTATCCCTGCAAAGAAGCGGTCAGTATTCTGAAAGGCTTTATGTGTTACGCTTTCGCTGAAATCAACATTGAAAGGCGGATTGCTGACTACATAGTCGAACTGCTCTTTCATATCGCCGTCTTTCCCTTGGTGTCGCCATTCGGTCAAAGAATCACCTTGCACCACGTTAGGTAATGAATGAACGAGATTGTTCAATATCAGGTTCAGGCGCAACATTGTCGTGCTCTTCTGGCTTCTGTCCTGGCTATAGATGGTGCACCGATCTTCTCCAATCTGGTGAGCCAATGCCATCAACAGTGTGCCAGTACCCGCCGAAGGGTCGCAACAGGTGATGCTCTTCAGATCTTCCTGCTCGTCCACCAGCAAACGGGCCATAACGGTAGCCACAGCATGGGGTGTGAAATATTCCGCGTACTTGCCGCCGCCATTCTTGTTGTAGTCGGCAATTAGATATTCGAACACCGTGGCGAAGAAATCGTATTTCTGTTCGAAAACTTCTTCAAAATTAAAGGTGATAAGCTTGTTTATCAGTGCTCGTGCAAAGTCGTCCCGTTTGTCAACATCGGTTACATTTGTGGTGATGGCCTCAAACAATGCCACGTTGCTCTTTCCGGAAGTCTTGATGCTGTAACGGTCGGCGTTGGCCTGTCCGAGCGACACCATTGTTTCATCAAAGGTTTTTGCGAAATCCTCTTCACTCATTCGATTATAGAGTGATGCAATCAAGAATTCCGGTTTCATCTTCGGTGCATCCGGCACAAAGTCCTGCAGGTCTTCTCGCTCGTCATCTGACATAGCTTTGTATGCATCTTCCCAGTGTTTGGCCTTGCGTAACCTACCGCGATAATCTGTATCGGCACGCTTCACCTCGTAGCCGAACTTATCGTTGAGATATTTGTACAAGAACACCTGAACGATGATTTTATATTCGCTGCTGTCGCCCGACAGACCGTAAAAGGAGCAGGTGGTGCGAAGAGCATCTATCAATGCTTCCGTTTTTTCTATACTCTGTTTTGTGTTCATTTCCCTGTTTTAATAGTCAACTCTATCTATCAATTCTCTACCTCGCCATTCTGTATTGGGAGCGTCAAGATATACAGATCCATACTGCTCATATAATTCGTAATTTACTGATACATCCTCAATCATTCTTTCACGCCAAACGCTTATTAGTTGTGGCAATGTTTCAGAATATAATTTTTCATCAAAATCAATTGGACGCCTCGCTTCATTAAGGATTTTAGAGTAACGAGCGATTGCCCCAGGATGTGTTTGAACGCCCATGGGTGGGGTAATACTATCCTCAACTCCCTCATAAATAGAAAGAATAGCGAACCAGTTTAATGCTGCATTGTAATAATGCGAATAAGCATCATCAGGTAATTCAAAAAAATTCAATGCAGACAAATCAGCTTCAAATTCTTGATTCTGTTCTATTCTGTATCCGTTAATTTTTTTATAATCAGTATCGTCTTTAAAATGAGGTTTAAGAAATCCGATCTCTGTCTTTCCTTGTTCTTTAATATGCCCTAATATAAAATGACATAATTCATGACCTGCCAAAAACACTTTGTTTAATTTACTCATTTGATTTAAACTGTCCATGATTTTTTTCGGAATTATTCCTCTTGGATCAACAATAAAATCATCAGATTCTGTGCGCAGCATAATTCGGCAGGCTATTCGCATTGCATTAAATCTTATATGAGGAGGAACTTCTTGTTGAAAATTTCCTATTGCTAAATTGGCAAAATTACTGAAATAATCCAAAGTTTTCGAATAGGTTGAGAGTATGCCAAACGGAGAAGAAAAGACCAATCCATTGGCATTGTTATCATAAATGCATCCACATGTTATATCTTTGCATTTATAGTTATTTTCTTTACTTAAAGCCATCCGGAATATTCCATAGGCATTGGTATTATAGAATTTTTCGAGAGACCATTTATCTCCATAATATCTACTCAAGTGAATAAAAACTCTGTTAAGCCTTATGTTATCAGCAATATATTTGGCCCGTATACTTAATAAATAATCTTTCCCATTTTGAGGATGAACAGCTCTTGCAGTTTCTTCTGGAGTACAATAGCCACTATAAATCATCTTTTGAATATCTTCAGGAGCATCACTCCAAGAAACATATTCGTAGTGTTCAATCTCAGGTTTCTCTACACCCTGTTTTTTCTTCGATTTGTTATTTAGTATTTCCATTTTGCCTATTCTATTGTTACTTGTCCGTTCATCAGCATTGGTAATAGCGAGTCGCGGAGGTGGGTGAGATGGTTTGTTTCTTTTATGTTAGAATATTTTAATGACATTATGCTTTGGGTAGTTGTTGCAAAATCAAGTAATAATTGTGTGGGCGGTAAATACCAATGGTTGTTTAAGAAGATATCAATTAAAAGATTTTTTATGCCACTTGTTTTTCCTTCATAATTGAACATGACGCTATTATCATAGAACATGTTCCACATATAGAAGAAATATGGTGCAATCGTTTTATCGTAAAGAGTCAGTGCTTGACAAAAATTCGAGCAGGTAAGACCGTCATCATAATTGTCGAGTAATCCCTTTGTGACATATAAGCTTCTGCCGGTTGATTGAACAGGGCTTCCTCCTGATATTTCTACAACAATATCATCTTCCTCCAGTAATCTATTTGTGTTTCTAGTATTAATAAACCTTTGCGGGGCATTTGTGGGATCTTTAAAGTCAGTTCCTCTAATACAATTTACTTTTAGAGCATATGAGCCGTTCTTTTCATCATGCCCCCAATCACCGGCTTTCTTTTCACTTATCAGATCTGCAATAATGACATCTTTCCACCCCTTTGGTATATTTCTCTTCAGCTTCTCATTCCACACCATTTTGCCGCCAGAGGATTTGTAAGGCTTTCCGTTTTTGTCGGGGAAATCGAATTGTACAAACCAATAGTCATATAATTGCTTGGCCATCTCCTCTAACTTAACATTTATTTGGGTGTTAAGGGCAATTTTTCTGTCAATGCAATCAAGTATATTCGATATTTTTACTTGAATAGATTTGTCAATTACAGGCAAATGGATGGACTTAAAAGCTATATCTATCAACAGATTTCTTATCCCTGAGGTTTTTCCTTCAAAATTAAAGAAAATGCCTTGATTATAAATGTTTTGAATGTAGTAATAAATATATTTGTAGTCCCAATCTTCCTTCAGTCTAAAGGCTGTACAGAAATTTGAACATACTACATCTTGCTTTTCTTTTATTAGGTCTTCTGAGATGTAGCAGGTTCTGCCAGTAGATTGTGTTGGACTACCGCCGGATTTTTCTACTATGACATCACCAACTTGTAATTTTCTGTTTTTCAATAAAGTTGCGCTTAGGTATCGGTGGGGAATAGAATAATAATTGCCGCCTTGTACATTTTCTATATCAGCACCTCTAATGCATGCTACTTCATTAGAGAACTCGGGAGAGCAAGCCCCTTCTCCCCAATCTCCAGAAATAAAAACATCAATGGCTTCTATTAATGAACTTGTCATTTCCTTAAAACATTATATTCCCTTAAATACTCTCCGGCAATGAGGTTGGATATGTAGCGGCGGTCGTCGGGTTTCGCCATAACATTAAGATTCCTTAATGCCGTTGCAACAGCATAGATGACTTGTGCATTGAAATCAGCCTCGTTGCTAATAATTTGTTCACGGTTCAAAAGCAATAGGTCAATGGCATCCTTGATAGAGTTCAGTGCGACACACTGTTCCACCTCTTGTGGCGACAACAGAATTCCATTTCTTTCCTGCTCGTGAGAACGTATCCGTTTGTGCACTATCACATATTTCACATCGCCACGATATTTCTTCTGCAAATTGGCATTGCGGCGGTTGATTTCCTTGATGCGCTCCATCGCCATGTCCATAAAGCCGATGTCCTCTTTGACGTCAGCCATGCTGCCCACTTCAAATTTTCGCTTGGCAAAATGCTCCTTTATCAACTGCATTAGTGAGATGTACTCCTCGTCGTCTTTGTCGACACAAGTCTGCATTTCATTGCTCAATGCTTTCCTCTTTCGAGTCATCTCTTCCTTGATGTCGGTGCCTATCTCCAATTCGTTCTCACCACGTTTGCGGAACTTGAAATCGATGGTGGCCAGAGCCTCATTAATCATGCCACTCACTTCCGCCTCGTGACTAAACACATTCTTTAGGTTCAAGTTGTCGATGCGGGCGTTTACAACTTTCAGCAGGTTCTGCAAGTCGCCGGGCTGCATCTGTTGAGCCAGCTCCTTCAACTCATCGTTACCGAAAGTTCGGACCTCGTTCCATACAGCTTTGGCCTCTTCCAGCTTGTGGCGAATCAGAATCAGCTTGTCGTGGTCTTCAATCCCGTCCATCTCTTGCGAGAACACTTCGGCATTTGTGGGCGTGTAGTCGAACAGGACCTCTTGGACATTCGCCATAATCTCCTTGACCTCATTGGGTGATACCAGCACCGTTTCGGTCATTGTGGTACCATCCTCGCCCGTGCTGAACTGGTTCAGTTCCCGGGCATAGGCATCGTTGATTTGGTCGAAATTGTCCTGTATGTCAGCGAAGTCAACCACATAGCCAAACTGCATCTGCTTGTATGGACGGTTTACGCGGGTGAGAGCCTGCAACAGGTTGTGGTCTTTCAGTTTGCGTCCCAGATAGAGGCGTTTCAAACGGTGGGCGTCAAAGCCTGTCAACAACATATTGTTAACGATAAGCAGGTCGGGGTGGTTGTTCTTTCTGAACTGCTTGCAGATACTTTTTCTCTTGTCTTTGTCGTAGAAGTCGTGAAGAATCAGTTCTGCAGAAATATCGTGATGTTGCCACTCGGTTTCTTCAAGGTTATCCTCTGGAGGTTGCCAACCGACAGGTGGAATATAACTGCCGTCAGCATTGGGACCCATTTTCAGCAGACGGAACATCATCCGCGCCTGAGGATTGGTTTCGCACACAATGATGCCTCCCAATGAAGCATCAGCCTGCTGGATGCGCCAGAGTTTGAAATCGGAAACAATATAGTCAAGCAATGCCCCCACATAGCGTTGATTCTCCAATATCCTTTCGCGCTTGACATCCTCCCTTTTAACTTGGATGGTTTCATTTAATTGCTCCCACACCTCGCGCAACCGTAATCTATAGGAGGTTTCAATATCTTCACGGAGAATTTTCTTCGTAAAACCGTCCTCAATGCTTCGGTTGTAGTAGTAGGTGCTTATATATTTGCCAAATACGTCACGGCTTTTTACTTCATCTCTTATCAAGGGAGTGCCGGTAAGGGCAATATGGATGGCTTGTTTGTCGCTTTCGAACAATCGCGCCAGGAAAGAGCCTTGGGGGTTATAGTCGCGGTGGGCTTCGTCAAGGAAATAGATGCGCTGAATATTGACTGCATAGTCAGGAATCTTAACCTTGCCGTCGCTATCCTTCAATTTCTGGATATTCACCACGATGATTTCAGACTTGCCCTCGTTTCCCTGTTGTGCCGTAGTGGTTTGGAAAGTGGCCATAAGTTCATCGCGTGTGTTCACGTTGACGACTTTCAACCCACGACTGGCAAACTCAAAAGTAGCCTGCTCCATTAAATCGAGACGGTCAACAAAGAAATAGTATTTGGGGACAATTCCCTTGTCTTTGTAATAGTCGGTCAGCACACGGGTGGCGAAATACGACAATGCTGTTTTACCAGACCCTTGTGTGTGCCATATGATACCGCTGCGCACACCTTCGTCGAGTTTCTGGCGGATGGCTTGTGTTCCGAACACCTGAGGATAACGCATCACGTGTTTCTCAAACACGGCCTTGTTGGTGTCTTCGTCGATATAATCCAGATAGACAAAGCCAAAATGCAGCAGATACAGCAGACGCTCACGGGAACACAGCGAAGTGAGGATGCTATTGGTTGGTGTGGTTGTTTGCTTGTTGGTCTCGTATTCAGGCGATGCCTTGATAGTGGGATAGTTGGTGTCTTTAAGGATGAAATTCTCGGTAGATTCAGACAAGGGCATATAGGGGAAATCGCGTACAAACCAATCACTTTCCTCACGAAACACATTGAAGACCATCTTCTTTTCGGCCCGGCAGCCATAGAACGCCCCTTGCAGCGGAACAGAAGTGGTAAAGTCGTATGGCTTGTTATCACTGAAAATCATCAGCTGGGTGAGATTCAAGAAACGTCGAAACTTAGTATTTGGGAAGCGAGTATCATTCATGCGATGATATTCAACCTGCATTCCTCCTTTGTTATTGGGTTTCTTCACCTCGATAAACACCAACGGAAGACCGTTAATCAACAATGTTATATCCGGACGGAACGACTCGTTACCATTCTCACAGGGCATTTCTGTTACACACTCCCAGATGTTTTTCTCTGGCTTGTCGTAATTAATAACCTTGTAAATCTTGTTTTGAAGAACTTTTTCGTAGAACTCACGCCCCAAATCCTCGTTGTTCAACATGTTCTGAATTTGTCCGATGAACAGTTTAATCTGCGAGTCTGTAAGGTCTTTGTTGAACTCTTTAAGCTGATGTGTGAAGGTGTCCACATCAATATTTGTTTCGGAATCCAAATGTAGATCATGCAATGAGCGATAGGTATATCCCAATCGCGTTAGGTGCATTAGTGCCGGCACTTTTACTCGAGTATCTTCATTAAAACCTGCCATGCTGCTTGTTATTTTTATTACTGTTTTTCAATAATTATTTCACATATCGCCTAATTCGTTCATCATTATTCGGCATATACATTATACCGCCATCTTCTCCGGCATTTGCTGTATCACCTTTCCAAATAGCAGTTTTCCGTTGGCGTGCTTGTTGCGCTTGATGCCGTCGCTACCCCAGGTGCCCCACTGCTTGAAGAAGAAGGCGGCGCCATGCTGCTCCACCTGCTGCTTGATGTTGACGACCCAATCCAACAACATAGGACGGGCTTGGGGACCACTCTCGCCACCCACGATGATCCAGTCGATACCACGAAGGTCCAGTTCTCTCAAATCCTCAACCAACGGCTCGCACGAGAGGAACTTGATGCTGGCATCGAGTTTGCGGAGATGGTCAATACGAACCTTGGAATCACGGCACTCAACGGTGACTCCCAGCCACACGTTCTGCGGGATGAGACGGGTGCTGAAATACTCGTCCATACGTTCGGCACGTTTGGTGAGGATCTGGTAGCGGTGCTGAGGGGTGCGGCGGATGGTGTCCATGATGCGGTCGACAAACTCGAAGGGAACCTCCTCGTGGAAGATATCGCTCATGGAACAGACGAAGATGTTGTGCGGCTTACGCCATTGTAGCGGTTCTTCGAGGTCATCCTCGTGGAGTGTTAGCCCGAAGCCGTTGCGGTATTTCTTCAGCCCCATGGCCTTCAACCGACGGGACATCACTTCGGCATAGCAATGCGCACAGCCAGTAGAACGCTTGGTGCAACCCGTAATTGGGTTCCACGTCTTGTCGGTCCATTCTATTTTGGTGGTTTTCATTGTTTTGTTATTTTATACGAAACAATGCGTTTCTCTTTGTATACTTTGTTGTAATTAACGAGTGGGGTTTGTGCATCATACCCAATCAAGTTTTCTTTCTTCATTTCCTTCAATTTGTCGGATGCATGTTGGGAAATATGCCCCTGTTCCAATGTGTAGTCAAATACATCCTTGTTTGTTCGCAATTCTCCATTCAGTACTTTCTGTCTTAAGTCTTCTTGGAATGACTCAATTTTTGTTGGTTTCTTCTCTCCAAAAAGTTCTAGTTGTCCTTTTTTCTTATCGTCATCGATGTCAAAGTTGGCCTCACCATTGATTGCGTTCTTTTTCCAAACGGTTCGTAAGAACTTATCAACCGCAAGAGGATGTTTGGCACCAAAGATAATGCCATAGATATTGGCGCCTTTCTTTATCGTAAAAGGATAGAGCTTTAGCTTGGACCCTTGGGGCAGGCGTTCTTTCAGCTGCTCAAGGATGCTCCGATGAACATATTTGTATGGGTTTTGGCGAACTTTATCCATGTCAATCTTCATGTTGGTTTGGAATGCTTCCGTCTTACCAAATCGAATAAAGTATGAGGATGAAAGATAATACAGGAAATCTGTTTGAGGGAGTTTTTCCAAATCCGAGAGGTATTTGTCGGCTAAAAACTTCATGCCATTTTGGTCAAGAAAGACCAACGCAGGATGGGCATATATGGTGCTGTGACATTTTGGAAACAGTTCAGCAAAGTCTTTATTATAGAATTGCAAAAAGAGGTATTTGTCGTAGAGTCTGCTCAGTTCTTTTTCCTCGCCAATGTATTGCTCACAGCATTGTTTCAACAAGTTGAACTTAGATGTGTCATATTCATTCAGGCAAACATGAACCCTGCATCTTTTCTGGAATATATTGCCTGCTTGGCCATTTATCTGTTGAAGAATTCTAATGGGACTTCCAGCAACACCATTGAGGTCGCGACCCGTACCAGCGAAAAAATCAAAAATGCAAATGTCATCATCAGCATGACTCATCACGAATGTAGGCAACCACTCTTTGAGATAGTCCTCAAAGATTTCGAGTTTCACAATAGTTCCCTCATCAAAAGGGTGGTCATGAAGGTTTTTAGTCGCCATTTTTATATAGTTTATGCAAGTGCAAAAATACGAATAATTTCCGATATGGCAAAATAATGTTTCGCACGCGCGAGAAAATCAATAAACGTGAAAATCGAAAAAAAAGTAATGCTGTTATAAAATGGTCGCCGAGAGACCGTCGAGGGACCGTCGAAGGATCGCTTAATGTGTTAATGCGTAAATGTGGGAATGTGTGAATGCGGGAATGCGTTTATTAATGCGTTAATGTGTTAGTGGGAATGCGTTTATTAATGCGTTAATGTGTTAATGTGTTAATGTGTTAATGTGTTAGTGGGAATGCTTTTTTTAATGCGTTAATGTGTAAACGCGTGAATGTGTTAGTGGGTTATTGGGGGGTATGGGTGAATTTGGTGAAATGGGGGTTGGGGAAGATGAATTTCTTTAACTTTTGTTAGGTTAAAAACGGTTAAATGGAGGTGTTTAGCTATTTTATTGATTATCTTTTTGTTCCTTCGAAATCCAATATCCAAAATTGAAAGTTGTCCATGTTAAATTATAGTTAAAAAAAGCCGATCTCTGTTTTTGGCCTTATTTTATATATATAACGACGCGTCGAGGAACGGTAGAGCGATCGGACGAAGGGATGCAGACTGGCGGGGAAGATGGCCAACTTCTATAGGGTTTGTATATGTTATGTATATGCAAAGGTATATGTTTTGTATATGCTTTGTATATCCATTCTATATGCTAAGTCTATGCCAGGGCTATCCTGACGATAAGGTGGCAATACCAACGGAAACAAAAACTAATAACCTAAAAAACAAAAAAAATGTCAAAAACAAGCAAAAACATTCTGGGAGACCAGAGAGGTAAAATCGGAAAAGTCGTCGGCAAGGTGGTTGATGGGGTGCAGATGTACTCGGCATATACAGATGCCGTAGCCAATCCGAAGACGGAGAAACAGATCGCCCATAGGGCCAGGTTCGCCGGCGTTATCGTCCTAGGAAAGGCGATGAAGGGTGCTATCAAGCTCGGCCTGCGTGACATGGCGACGACGAAGAGGCTGAATTCGCCATTTAACGTCTTCGTAAACATCAACATGCCCAAGGTGAGCTATGACAAGACGACAGGAACGGTATCGGTGGACTACGAGCACGTTGTGATTGCCGACGGCGATGTGCCGGCAGTGACATTCCAGGGGGCCACATTCACTGAGCCGCTGTCGGTCACTGTCAGCTACACGGGCAATAACGACACACCTGGTGCACGTGATGACGACAGTGTATATGTCATCGTGTATTCCCCTGTGTTAGGCCATAGTATAATGGGCATAGGCACCCGTGTTGCCGGCACGCTGACGGTAGCCGTACCGAGTGAGTGGGGTGGAGAGAGCGTGCTGGTATGGGGATTTGTGAGGAGCAGCGTGGAGGATGTGACGACAGTGGAAGCATACGGGGTGACGTTGAAGCCCGGGGAGTGTTCGCGGTCGTCATATATTGGAACCGGTGTTGTGGCAGAAGGGTGATTTTGAGTTCTGAGATTCATGAGGATTTGATGTGTGGGGAAGTGGAAAAAGAGCGGCCCGCAGCATTAATTGCTGCGGGCCGCTCTTTACCATTGATTCAGGCATAATGCCTGCACACGAGATGAAGACGAAGCAGAACTATTTCTGCATGGTCTTCAGCGTTTTGCTTCGCAACACGTTTACTCGCCATGGCAAAGTGAGCAAGCTCACTCTGCTCATTTGGCTTGACGTAAACGGTCCGTGAGCATGGGGACGATCTTGTGGAGGTCGCCCACGATGCCGAGGTCGGCCACCTGGAAGATGGGGGCGAACTTGTCCTTGTTGATGGCGATGATGAGTTCGCTCTCCTCCATGCCGGCGAGGTGCTGGATGGCGCCGCTGATGCCGCAAGCCATGTAGAGGGCGGGACGGACGGT
>JAEEGL013494791.1_pt1 | contig 14839 bp, 11 predicted proteins | sample 9134231 | NCBI WGS metagenome assembly JAEEGL01 (sample SAMN16246548, study PRJNA631951) | gut metagenome | biome: gut microbiome; feature: rumen; material: fiber-attached | host: Bos | place: Iran: Karaj | collected 2018-10 | reverse complement strand
TTTCAGCTTCCAACTCTACGGAGATTGTGGGAGAAATTCAAGAAATCGGAGAGGCCATGGATAATAACAATCAGGTTACGAACAAACTTAGCGACAGTACAAAGAAGTTTATAAACGTATAATACTATTTAATAGTTTTTTTTAATAAAAATAGTACACCAAATGGTGTACTATTTTTTGTGCATTGATTTGGGGAAAGCTTTGTAGACAGACCCGACAAAAGCTATTAGAATTAACATTGGCAAAGTTTGGGAACTTATAATTCATGGAAACGAGGTATATGATGCTTCCGGAGTTATTTACAGAGAGAATGAAGAATCTTTTGCCGGAGGATGAATTCAAGGCTTTTATGGAAAGCTTTGGAGATACGGATGAAAGATATCATGCACTTAGAATAAATACACTTAAATACGACTTTGATCAGGAAAAAGAGTCTGCGCCTGAGATAGAAGGGCTTATGGACAAGGTTCCATGGGAGGAGACCGGCTTTTATTATGATGAAAGCGCTACTCCCGGCAAGCACCCTTACCATGAGGCGGGGCTTTACTATATTCAGGAGCCAAGTGCGATGGCTCCGGTCCATTACCTGGATCCTAAACCGGGGGAGAGAATCCTTGATCTGTGTGCAGCTCCCGGTGGAAAGAGCACGCAGATTGCCGTTAAGATGAAGGGCGAAGGAATTCTGATTTCCAATGAGATAAACAGGGACAGAGCTAAAATACTGTCTCTTAATGTGGAGCGTCTTGGTATAACCAACTGTATGGTACTTAATGAGACTCCGGAGAGCCTGGCAGAGCGCTTTGAGGGGTACTTTGACAAGATTCTGGTGGATGCACCCTGTTCCGGAGAAGGAATGTTTCGAAAGAACGAGATAGCTACCAGTGAGTGGAGTCCTGAGAATGTAGAAAACTGCGCCCTAAGGCAAAAAGAGATTCTTGAAGCAGCTTCGAAGATGCTTGCTCCCGGCGGAACGCTGGTGTATTCTACATGTACCTTTGCCCCAAATGAGAACGAAGAGAGCATTTACAGATTTATTTCCGGACACGGGGACTTCCATGTCCAGAAAGTGCCGATGCTTGGAGGGATGGATGGCGCAAGAGTGGAATTCATTTCCCGAAAATGTGTCGAGGAAGTGCGTGACTGCTTTGCAAGTGAGTGTACTGAAAGCTTTGAAAAGTTTGATTCAAAAGTGAGAGCCGAAGTTGGAAATGCCGTAAGACTCTGGCCGTACAAACTTAGAGGCGAGGGTCACTTCATGTGCGTCCTTAAACGTGACGGAGAACTGCTTTCCGGGAAAAGAGATGGCTATGTGCCCGGAGGACGAAATCTTCCGGCCAGGAAAGACGTGCTGAAGATTTTTGAGGGCTTTGCAGAAGAAACTTTGGTATTTGCTGATGGGCAGATGGCAGATAAGAAGGCGCGAGTCACCATGAGCGGCCTGAATCTTGGACAATGCGTATTTATGTTTGGAGATCAGCTTTACCTTGCACCGAATGATATGCCATCTACAAATGGCTTGAAGGTGCTGCGCCCGGGACTTCACCTTGGTACCATCAAGAAGGACCGCTTCGAGCCGTCACATGCTCTGGCTTTGGCGCTTAGACCTGCAGATGCCGGGAATGTAGTGGATTTTTCATCGGATTCACCTGAAATTCGCCAGTACCTTAATGGACAGACCATAAGATGCGGCGATAAATCCGGAAAGGGCTGGACCTTAATCACCGTAGATGGTTACAGCATAGGCTGGGCCAAGCTCGCCGGTGGCATGCTCAAGAACCATTACCCAAAGGGCTTAAGAATAAATTATTAGGGATTCATAATCAATACACTAAAGGAAATATATAAATGCGAAAATTATTGGCATATCTAAAGGACTATAAGAAAGAGGCCACTTTGGGCCCGCTCTTTAAGCTTCTTGAGGCGTCCTTCGAACTTTTGGTGCCACTTGTAATTGCGGCATTGATTGACAAAGGTATCGCAAATCATGATTCACCTCAGATTATTAAGAACTGCGTACTTTTGCTTCTTCTTGCTATCGTGGGCTTTACATGTGCTGTCACAGCCCAGTATTTTGCCGCGAAGGCAGCTGCAGGTTTTGCCAAAAAGGTAAAGAGAGCTCTTTTTGAAAACATCCAGAAACTCTCATTCTCCGATATGGACAGGGTTGGAACCTCAGCCATGATCACCAGAATGACCAGTGACATGAATCAGGTTCAGCAGGGAGTCAACATGACCATAAGACTCCTTTTAAGATCCCCCTTCGTAGTTTTCGGTGCAATGGTGATGGCATTTACCATCGACGCCCGTCAGGCACTGATCTTCCTGGTTACGATAATACTTCTTTTTGCTGTTGTCGGAGCAATAATGACCTGGAGTATCCCAAGATACGGGAAAATTCAGGGCGGTCTGGATACGCTCCTTCGTCTTACGAGAGAGAACCACACCGGTGTAAGAGTTATCAGAGCCTTCGGACTTGAGGAGCAGGAGAAGAAGAACTTTCACAAGCACAATGATGAGCTTATGAATCTTCAGAAATTTGTCGGCGGAGTATCTGCCCTGATGAATCCAGTGACTTTTGCAATTCTCAATCTTTCGGTTGTCCTTTTGATCTACAGAGGTGCCATATATGTTAATGCCGGCGAGCTCACACAGGGACAGATTGTAGCTCTTTATAACTACATGTCTCAGATTCTGGTGGAACTTATTAAGTTTGCAAACCTGGTTCTTACAGTGACAAAGGCTATCGCATCAGGAAACAGAGTAGAGGAGCTGCTTGAACTTAAGTCTTCCATGAAGGATGGCACTGTTACTGAGTTTGCTGATACTCCCGAGCATGTAGTTTTCTCAAGTGTATCCATGAAGTACGAGGGTGATAGCGAGGAATCCCTTGAGAATATCAGCTTTACGGCTAGACGCGGCGAGAGAATTGGCGTCATCGGCGGAACCGGTAGTGGTAAATCATCACTCATTAACCTTATTCCCAGATTCTATGATGTTTCCGGAGGAAGTGTTACAATCGACGGGCGCAATGTCAAAGAGTACAATCTTGAGGCCCTCAGAGAGAGGATAGGAATTGTTCCGCAGAAGGCAGTTCTTTTCCATGGATCCATCAGAGATAACATCAAGTGGGGAAAAGATGATGCTACTGATGAGGAGATTTATGAGGCTCTAGAGATAGCCCAGGCTAAAGAGGTTGTGGATGGCAAAGAAAACGGCCTCGACTACATGGTTGCACAGGGCGGAAAGAATTTCTCCGGTGGACAAAAGCAGAGACTTACAATTGCAAGAGCTCTGGTACGTAAGCCTGAGATACTTATCCTTGATGACAGTGCTTCAGCGCTTGATTATCTGACCGATAGAAAGCTTCGTGAAGCAATTGCCGGAATGAAGAATCCCCCTACCACATTTATCGTATCCCAGAGAAGTTCTGCGGTTCTTTCCTGCAACAAGATCATTGTCCTTGATAACGGAAGTGTAGCCGGAATAGGAACTCATGATGAGCTTCTTAAGTCCTGCGAACTTTACAAGGAAATCTATGATTCTCAGTTCAAGAGGGAGGGCGCGGTATGAAAAATGGTACCCTGAAAAAAGTATTAAGATATGCCGGCAAATATCGCATCCTGATCTTTTTATCCATGTTTCTTGCGGTGGTGACAGCTCTTTTGTCACTGTATGTGCCTATCTTGGCAGGAAGAGCAGTGGATCAGCTGATTGGAAAAGATGCTGTGGATTTTGGCAAGGTAATAAATATACTTATTAACATGGTTGTTTCAGTTCTGATAGTTGCGTGCTGTCAGTGGATCATGAATAAGGCCAATAATAAGATTACTTTCCAGGTAGTTCGCGATGTGAGAACAGAGGCTTTTGATAAGCTTCAGAAGCTTCCCTTTGAGTATCTGGATACCAAGCAGACCGGAGATATTGTCAGCAAGATAATCTCTGATGTTGACCTGTTTTCCGATGGACTTCTGATGGGCTTTACACAGCTCTTTACCGGAATTGTTACTATCCTTGGCACTTTGATATTTATGTTTTATCTAAACGCGAAGATCGCATTGGTTGTTGTTCTTCTTACACCACTTTCGCTGTTTGTGGCAAGGTTTGTAGCCAGCAAGTCTTTTTCACTGTTCAAGAGACAGAGCGAGGCAAGATCAGACCAGACAGCTTTTGTTGATGAGATGATCGGTAATCTCTCGGTGGTAAAGGCGTTCGCCCATGAAGATGAGAACATGGACGTTTTCGATGACATAAATGAAAGACTGGAAAACACCAGTGTTAAGGCTACTTTTATTTCGTCGCTGACAAATCCCAGCACCAGATTTATCAACAATCTGGTTTATGCTGCAGTTGCTTTGTTTGGAGCATTCTCATGCATTGCAGGTAACATGACAGTTGGTGGACTTACGATTTTCCTAAGCTATGCCAACCAGTACACAAAGCCATTCAACGAGATCTCTGGTGTTATCACGGAGCTTCAGAATGCGCTTGCCTGTGCGGAGAGGGTGTTTAGCCTTATTGAGGAAAAACCTGAGAAAGAGGATAAAGAAAATGCGCCGGAGTCGCTTGTTGCGGAGGGCATGGTGGATATTAAGGACGCAAGCTTTTCCTATGACAAGAGCAAAAAGCTCATTGAGGACCTTAACCTTGATATCAAAAAGGGCCAGAGAGTTGCAATTGTAGGTCCTACCGGAAGTGGAAAGACGACTCTTATTAACCTTCTCATGAGATTTTATGATGTGGATAAGGGAAGTATCAGCATTGACGGATACGATATCAGAGACCTTAAGAGAAGCGTTCTTCGCAGCAACTTCGGAATGGTTCTGCAGGAAACCTGGCTTAAGAATGGAACCATCAAAGAGAACATAACACTTGGCAGAGAGGGCTTTACTGATGAAGAGATAATCGCAGCAGCGAAGGCTTCTCATGCCCACAGTTTCATAAAGAGGCTTCCCAACGGATACGACACCATGATTTCGGAAAATGGAGGAAATCTGTCTCAGGGTCAGAAGCAGCTTCTTTGCATAACAAGAGTAATGCTCAGTATTCCTCCTATGCTGATTCTGGATGAGGCTACATCTTCCATCGATACTAACACTGAGATCAGGATTCAGAAGGCCTTCAACAAGATGATGACAGGCAGAACCAGCTTTATCGTTGCACACAGGCTTTCAACCATCAGAGAGGCGGACGTGATCCTTGTAATGAAGGACGGACACATCATTGAGAAGGGTAACCACGAGCAGCTGCTTGAGCGAAAAGGATTCTATTGTGATCTCTACAACAGCCAGTTTGCGTAAATTTACGCGCAAATATTTTGAAAAGTGTAGAAAAGACATGTAATAATGCGTTAATATGTTATAAAAGATAACTTATTGCGACCGCTTAAGGTCAGGAGACATTTTATGAACGATCAGAAGAGACCTGTAATAGTAATGGGACATAAGAACCCGGATACAGATTCAATCTGCGCAGCTATTACTTATGCTAATTTGAAGAGGCAGATAACAGGTGATGATTATATTGCCTGCAGAGCGGGGCATCTTAACGAAGAGACACAGTTTGTCATGTCTTACTTTAATGTTGAGACACCTGCTTATGTAAAAGACGTAAGAACCCAGGTTAGGGACATGGAGATAAGAAAGCTGGAGGGGACCAGCAGAAACCTTTCTCTTAAGAACGCCTGGTCCAAGATGAGAGATGCAGGAGTTGTGACGCTCTGTGTTACTGAGGGCGATGAACTGACAGGAATCGTAACGACAAATGATATCGTTGAGACTTACATGGATGTTATTGATCCCAAGATTCTTTCAGAAGCCAGCACCTGTTACAAGAATATTGTTGAGACACTTGATGGAGAGCTTATTGTCGGAGAAATCGACGATGTCCTCAAAAAGGGAAAAGTTGTTATTGCAGCTGCAAACCCGGATATGATGGAAAACGTCATTGAAGAAGGGGATGTGGTTATCCTGGGAAACAGATATGACATGCAGCTGTGTGCCATTGAGATGAATGCAGGATGTATCATAGTTTGTGAAGGTGCTGATGTGGCCAAGACCATACAGATACAGGCAAGAGAGCATGGCACCAAGATAATCACCACACCTCATGATACATTTATTGTGGCAAGGCTCATAAATCAGAGTATGCCAATCGAGCATGTCATGAGGAAGGATAAGCTTGTCTGCTTCCATATGGACGATTACATAGAGGATATTCAGGAAGTAATGGCTTCCATGAGACACAGATACTTCCCGGTTCTTGATAAAAATGATCATTACATCGGTATGATCAGCCGAAGAAATTTCCTTGGTGCCAAGAAGAAACAGCTCATTCTTGTGGATCATAATGAAAAGAATCAGGCTGTAAACGGTGCGGACAATGCAGAAATTCTTGAGATCATCGATCATCACAGACTTCGTACTATTGAGACTGCAGGTCCGGTATTCTTTAGGAATCAACCTCTTGGATCGACCTGTACAATCATTTATCGAATGTACAAGGAGTATGGAATTGAGATTGATAAGACAACAGCAGGACTTCTTCTTGCAGCTATTTTGTCAGATACACTGATGTTCAGATCTCCTACATGTACCAATGTGGACAAGCAGGCAGGAGAGGACCTTGCAGCTATTGCTGGTATAGATTATGAGTCTTTTGCCAAGGAGATGTTCCATGCGGGATCTAACCTAAGTGGCAAGAGTGCTACAGAGATCCTTCATCAGGATTTCAAGAAGTTTACAGTTGATGATATGACAATCGGTATTGGTCAGATCAATTCCATGAGCGCAGAGGAGCTTGTGGAGATTAAGGAACAGATAATGCCTGAGCTAAAGAAGGTGGCTGAGGCTGACGGTCTGGATATGCTTTTCTTTATGCTGACCAATATTATTACAGAGTCTTCAGAGGTGGTATTTGCAGGAGCGAAAGCACAGCATACTATCAATTCCGCATTTGGGGTTAATGTGGAAGGTGACAGTGCAATCCTGCCGGGGGTTGTTTCACGTAAGAAACAGTTGTTGCCATCAATCGTTGATACTATTCAGCAATGATAGCTTAGGGGTATAGAGGTATAAGAGGGTGGACGAACTAAGAACTAAGATCTTACATGAGATCATGAGGATTTATGGTCCTAATCAGGGCCAGAGTATTGGGGCTGTTATAGTACCTGCATTTATGTGCGATTTCAAGAAGGTACTGGATGATTCGGATTCCACGGATGAAATATCCGAGGAATATATGACTGAGGATAAGAGAATACATCTGGTACTGACCGGAAGGAAGTTTCTTGGACGCAAAGGAATGAAGTATGCGATCACAGACTGTGAGTTCAACGGGACTAATATTGAATGTCAGCATGCTGAGTACTGATGCAGGTATCCTTGCACAACTATAAAATGATTCAGGACTTATTTCATGACAGCAAAGGATAGTAGATTCAAGTATTTTCTTTTTATCATATCTTCAGCTCTTTTTTTGATGCTCGCAAGCAGGTCATCATTCCTTTATGTGTTCAATAACTGGGATGATGTGAACAGCTATTTTTCCATGGGCAAAGCGCTGTTTAACGGCAAGATACCCTATCGGGAAGTGTTTGACCAGAAGGGAATGTATCTGTATTTCCTCTATGGTCTTGCATATCTTGTATCTCACACCTCGTTTATTGGAGTGTACCTTATCGAGGTGTTCTTCGGATTCCTGGATATTATCGGTGCCTACAGGATATTGAGGCTCTATGTTTCAGAAAAAACTGCAGCTGTTCTTGCGCCTTTATCTTTCCTTGTCATGATAGTTTCAAGGAGTTTCTGGTGGGGCGGCGCTGCAGAAGAACTATGTCTCCCGCTTTATATCTGGGGCCTGTACCTTATTGTAAGATACTTTTTGGAAGAATATAGAACCGGCACCATGAGCTATAGGACCGTGTTTCTCGGTGGTGTTTTGGCCGGATTTGTTGCCAACATAAAGTTCACCGGACTTGGTTTTTTCTTTGCCTGGATGATGCTGGTCTTCTTTTCATTCCTGATCCACAAAGACATTGCCGGTGGTCTGAAGGCGTGCTTTGTCTTTCTGTTTGGAATGTTTCTGCCGTTTATTCCCTGGATCACCTATTTTGCTCTTAAGCATAGCCTTTATGACTGGTACTGGGGATATGTATATATAAATGTATTTCTTTATCCAAATACTGAAGGCGGCGGAATATATGAGTTTTTCTATGGCCAGGCCAAAATCCTTTATTGGCTCATCTTGGATAATTTGGTGTATTTTGCTCCGGTGATAGCAGGGCTTTTCTTTACATTCTTTGGAAGGGGACAGCAGCTCTTTTCCCGATTTGTGGTTCCGGTGATGTTTGGATTTACATTCCTTGGCATTTTCTTCGGAGGAAGGACAATTCCTTATTACAGCCTGCCATTATCGGCATTTTCGGTTTTCGGCTTTGCATTTGTCGGAAGCTTGTTGGATTTCTTTTTCCTGGGAAAAAGAGATAATAAGAGTACCTGGAAAGCTTCCTACATAATCTGCAGTATCCTTGGAATCATAGTGATCTTCTTTTTGTCCATGAATGTGCAGTTTTTGTCGCAGAAGAAGGATGATTATTTTCTTTTCAGGTTCAGGGATGAGGTTTTGGAAAAAGAGGATCCTACACTCCTTAACATTGGATGTCTTGATGCGGGGCTTTACACGCTTACTGATGTAGTTCCGACATGTAGGTGGTTCCAGACTCAGACCCTTGATGTGCCGGAAAAAGAGAATAATCCCTATTTTGAGCAGGACAGATACATCAGAGAGGCACTGACGGACTTTGTGCTTGCAAGGGACAGTTATCCGGATCATATTTTTGATAATTATGACCTTATAGATCAGGCAGAATATACCTATAGTGGATATGATTTTACTTACTACCTGTTTAGAAAAAAATAAAAGAAGGATATAACATGAGCAGCTTTGAGGAAAACAAAAACGACAACCTGACATGGGAGATAGTGAAGGCGGAACACGTAATTCAGGACCCATGGATTGATTTCAGAAAGTGCGACTATAAGTTGCCAAACGGCGAGGTGATAGGGCCTGTTTACAACTATTCCAAGCACAGCTTTTCACTGATAGTGGCAACCGATACTGAGGGTCGATTTATCTGCGTCAGGCAGTACAGACACGGCATAGATGAGATAACAACTGAGTTCCCTGCAGGCGCCATAGAATACAAGGACAAGAGCGATGTGCCATATATTACCTACGAAAACATAGTTGCTACAGAGGAAGAGGCCTTCAAAGCTGCAAAGAGGGAGCTTACTGAGGAGACCGGATATACATCTGATGAATGGCAGCATCTTATGACCATTCCTGCAAATGCTACGCTTTCAAACAGCAGGGTTCATATCTACTGTGCAAAGAACTGCAAAAGAGTAGGAGAACAGGAACTAGATGATACGGAGTTCCTTTATGTGAAGCTGCTATCCGAGGAGGAACTGTTAAAGCGTATTAATGGCGGCGACTTCAAACAGTCACTGCATGTTCTGGCATATTATCTGTTTAAGGCGAAGTGAATTTTAAAAGGTCTTGAATATCCATTTTTACTGTGTTATATTAAATAAGCTGTGTTACAGAAAGCGCAGCCTATATTCGCCGGCGTGTCGGAATGGCAGACGATGCAGACTCAAAATCTGTTGTCCGTAAGGGCGTGTGGGTTCAAGTCCCACCGCCGGCACTACATTTTCATGGCAGTTCCTATAATAAATATAGGTACTGTCTTTTTTTAAGCCTTTATTTATACAAACATTCACTTATTTTTGTTATAATAGGAGTGTAATATCGATTATCAAATCTTATTCAAAGAGGAGAAGACATGAAGCTGGTTTCTGTAGATAAGCTCGAACCCGGGCTTGTAGTATCAGAAAACATATATACCATAGATGACAGGCTGGTTCTTCCAAAGGGTACTGTCCTCGATGATAAGGATATTGCCAGGATCAAAGCGCATTCTCTCTACAACATTTTCGTAGAGGATAAGAAGCAGGCAGTAGATAAGAAACCTGCTGCGCCGGCTGAAGAAAATCTTTCTTATGCCCAAAAACTGCGAAATTCTGAGGAATTTATCAAGTTCAAACAACACATCGAAGAGCATGCGGAGGCCCTTGAGGAATCCTTCAAGATGATCGCCAATGATTCAATGCAGCTCGATGTTGAAAAGCTCACTGAGCCGGTTTACCACCTTTTTGTAGAAGCTGGTGGAACTGCCGGTGTATTTGACATGCTCCATAATCTTAGAGATAACAGCGATGCTGTCTATATGCACAGCCTTAACGTTTCGCTTATCAGCAATACTCTGGCCAGCTGGCTTCGGCTTTCGGATAATGACATTCAGCTTGCTACCGCCGGCGGACTTTTACATGATATAGGAAAGATGCTGATTCCGTCAGAACTCATTAATAAGACAACTCCGCTTACAGAATATGAGGAGAGAGTCATGAGAGAGCATGTGGTAAGAGGCTATGAACTTGTAAGGGACAAGGACATTGACAGCCACATAAAGAGCTGCATCCTTATGCACCATGAGCTCAGGGATGGAACGGGATATCCGCTTCACCTTAAGAATGATCAGATCGATCTGATATCTTCAATTGTCACAGTAGCAAACGTCTATGATGATCTTACTTCCAAGAGGCCATTTAGAAACTCCATCTGCCCGTTTACAGTAATCGAGCAGTTTGAGCAAAGTGGTCTTGATAAGTATGAGCCGAATGTCATCATGACGTTTCTTTCTAATATTGTAAATACATTCATTGCAAACCGGGTTATGCTCAGCACAGGGCAGACCGGAGAGATCATCTTTATCAATCCTACTTACCTTTCAAAGCCTGTAGTAAAGTGCGGAAATGAGTACGTGGATTTATCCAAGAACAGAACTCTGTCCATCGTATCCGTTATCTGATAATAGACGTTTGTGATATTGCACAAATATGGGAAACGATTTTTGTAAAAAGCGTTTCTTGTTATTTTGTTGCGCAGAGGTTATTATGTGATTGTGGAAACTGAAAATATATTTCACGTTTCCGACAATTATTATTTTGGTGGCCAGAGTAAAGAATGCTGGTAGAATGGATGTGTTATGACTGAGAAATCAAAAGTGATTTTTGGAAACAAGGTAAGTGACAAGGACTATAACAGCGCACTTAAATCTAAAAAGAGCTACATAAAGAAATTCGGTGATGATTCTGCCACAGACTACAAAGTGAGAATAGCCGATAATAAAGTAATTGGTCCATTATTGGGAGTGAAGAATATAGAAATCTCTTCCAAATCGGAAGCTGCGATTTCAGAGGGGGCAATGGACACAGATAGGGGCATTATTGTCGGTAATATTCGAATGGGCTTTGGCCATTACAGAATTTCAATGGCTATGGCATCCTATGCCAGACATTTAGGATATACACCTTACTGGATGGATCTTAATTCCTACCCTGAGACAACCTGTACCAAGGTTATCGGTCATCAGAATGAACTGTATTCTCTGGGATCACGACTTTCCAAGAACCCGATTTTCAATAAGTTAGTTTGGGAGCCTACAAACTATGAAGGCTTCAGAGCGCTTTCATATAACGCCAAGGATCAGAAGAATGCTGAGCTTATGGCGCCGGTTTACAAGAATGTTCCCAAGGACATTCCTGTAATTGCTACCCATGTTTGGCCTGCACAGGCAGCCATCCACGCAGGGATGAAGTATGTTGTAAATGCTATTCCTGACAACTGGCCAATGGCTCTTCATTTATCAGAGGGAAGTGTTCATACAATCCAGTGCAAAAATGCTTACATGGGCTATCGTATCCTTAACGGCATGAACAAGAAGAATGTTTGCAAGCCTATGCCACAGCAGGATCTTGTCTATACAGGTCACTACATCGATTATGAACTTGTAGAGAATATAGAATCTGATTGCCAGGCAAGATGCGACCGCAGGGCAAACGGCAAGCCTATGAGATTCCTTCTTACAATCGGTGGAGCAGGAGCTCAGAAGGAAATCTTTGCTGAGATTATTAAGCATCTTATCCCTTATATCAAGAAGGGTAAGGCGATGCTTTATATAAATGTTGGCGATTACAGAAACGTGTGGGATCAGCTTGTTTCCGAGATTCCGGATATGGCTCCGCTAAAGAGTGAGCACATGGACAATTGGGAAGACACTCTTTCTTTTGCCCAGAAGGCCCTTGATCCAAACGAGGAGATAACAGGAATTCACGGATTCTTCCACAAGGATATTTTTGAGGCGGTTTACACAACAAACCTCCTTATGAGAAGCGCAGACGTTCTTGTAACCAAGCCAAGTGAACTGGCATTTTATCCGGTTCCTAAGCTCTTTATCAAGAGAGTCGGCAAGCATGAGATGTGGGGAGCTATACACTCTGCAGAGATCGGTGACGGAACACTGGAGTGCAGAGATATTCCACATACAGTGCAGATGCTTGACCAGTTCCTTGAGACCGAGCTTTTAAACGAGATGTGCGATAGCATTATCCTTAACAAGAAAATGGGAATTTATGACGGGGCGAAAAAAGTAGTAGAGATTGCAATGGGGCTTAAGGAGGAAAAAAACTAATGAAACAGCTAAAACCAATTACAAACAAATTGCTATGGATATTCGCAGTTGGACAGTTCGGATGGAGCCTTTTATCCGGAGTGGTATCAAACTGGATGGTTTATTACTACACAGGTGCTCCGAGCGAGCAGAATCCAAATACCGGTATTTTTGCTTCTTTTATTACACAGGAACCAATTTTGTTTAAGTTAACACTTTTCGGATTGGTACTTGCTATGGGACGTATTTTTGATGCTATTACTGATCCGCTTATAGCCGGATGGTCAGATAGAAGTAGCTATAAAGGCGGAAGAAGAATTCCTTTCATGCGCGCTATGGCAGTTCCGTTTGCGCTTTGCACCATCGGCCTTTTTGTACTTCCACAGTTTTCATCACAGGTGGTTAACGATGTAGTGTTATTTATACTGCTTATGGTTTTCTATCTGTTTATGACAATGTTCTGCACTCCATACAATGCGCTTATTGCAGAACTTGGTGATACACAGCAGCACAGAATCAATGTTTCGACATTCATTTCTTTCACATTTATTCTTGGCCAGAGTATTTCATTCCTGCTTCCTAATGTTGCAGGTGCGTTGGAAGGCACCTTTGGACAAGCCGGTGGAATCAGAATGGCTGTTGCGATCATGGCAACAATCGCTTGTTTAGCAATGTTGTTCCCTGCATTCTATATCAAGGAGCGTGATTATATAGATAGTAAACCAAGCCAGACTCAGCCATTTAGATCACTTCTTAACACATTTTCAAATGGCCAGTTTAGACGTTTTGTTTACAGTGATGTTATCTATTTCTTTGCACTCACATTGTTCCAGACAGGCCTTGCTTTTTATGAAACACAGCTTATGGAGATAGAGGATACTTGGACCTTTGTACTTACAGCTACTATGACATTTATTAGTGTTTGCCTGTATCCTTTTGTTAATATTTTTGCTAAGAAGCTTGGAAAGAAGGCTTTGATAATAATCGGCTTCTTTGGATACTGTGTTGTATTCCTTATCACAGCTATATGTGGAACAGGACTTCAGTGGGGCTTTATCGTAGCAGTAACTGCTGCAATTCCTATGGCTATTTTGGGAATCCTTCCTCAGGCATGCGTAGCTGATGTTGCTGAGCTTACAAGACTTGAGACCGGAGAAGACAGAAGTGGAATGTTCTTCGCGGCTCGTACTTTTGCATTTAAGATGGGCCAGGCCCTTGCTATGGTTGTGTTTACATCTATCACTGTTTCCAAGACTCCAGCAAGCTATAGGACATCGGCTGTAGTTGCACTTATTACATGTTTTATCGGTGCTGTTGTGTTCCTTTCATTTAATGAGAAGCAGATACTTTCTAAAATCAAAGAGCTTAAAGGAAGCGAAGAAATCTGATTTATACATGTTTTGAAATTATCTGAATGTATTGGATTTATGGGTTTGAAAAGAGATGCCGAAGGCCGGTATCTCTTTTCTTTTTGTGCATTTTTTGGTATCCTATATGTTGTAGATTCTTATACTCAGCTTCACTTTGTTCAACAATATATGGTGGATATATGACGTGTAAAGATGCAGATAGAATGATCCCTATGTTTCTGGATGATGAACTGGAGAATCAGGGGCTTTCTGATTTTTTAAACCACATAGATAACTGCCCGGATTGCAAGGAAGAGCTTACTATTCAGTTTCTTGTTAAAGTTGGTATGCAAAGGCTTGAGGATGGTAATAACTTCAATCTAAAGAACGAACTGGATTCGATTCTTGGTAAGGCCAGGAAGAGGCTTAAGATAAGACGATATGTTGCCTTTACAAGCTTTATGATGGAACTTCTGGTCCTGGCGCTTACTGTAGCTACAGTGGTTTTGGCATTTTCGCTGGGATTTTGATATTAGAATAAAAATGGTAGTGAGACCGGAGAATTATGGCTGATAAAAGACTGACAATAGATTTAAATAGCCTTGTTGGGGATGCGTTTTATGCTATTCCTGATTTTACGTATGAAAACGGCAGACATCTGGGTGGTGTCTATGGTGCGCTGTTCAAAATTCTGGCGGAACTCAAGACAGGCAGTTATGAAAGCGTGGAACTTTGCGCTGTAACAGTTGCTGATCAGGATTTGGAGTCTAATGCCGATGCCGGTAAAAAGATGATGCTTCCAGCATTTGTCGCTGATCAGATGGAGAATTTTCAAGGAATCTGGAAAGAGATTCTGACTGGTCTTGGAATCACGGTCGCAGAAGATGTGGCAGGCTTAGAGGTTCCTGTTGACGATGCACTT
>JAEEGL010792288.1_pt1 | contig 14839 bp, 8 predicted proteins | sample 9134231 | NCBI WGS metagenome assembly JAEEGL01 (sample SAMN16246548, study PRJNA631951) | gut metagenome | biome: gut microbiome; feature: rumen; material: fiber-attached | host: Bos | place: Iran: Karaj | collected 2018-10 | reverse complement strand
TTATCCTCACATGAAAAAATATCTCGACTATCTTGCCTCCCGCTGCGACGGCCATATCATCATGCGCGAGGAGCCGGACGGCTGGTGCCTCGGCGACTGGTGCACACCCCACAGCGGCGAGACGGGCATCCCGATTCCGGCACCGTTTGTGAATACTTATTTCTATCTGCGCTCGCTGCGGCAGGTGATGGAGATCGCGCCGTTTGTCGGCGCCGCGGCGGATCTGCCGGGGCTGCATGAGACCGAAGCAGCGGTTGCCGCGGCGCTCAGGGCGTGCTTCTTTGACGACGCGACCGGCTCGTTCTGCGGTGGGGCCTGCGGCGCGGACGCATTCGCGCTGGATCTCGGCCTCGGCGACGGCCGCACGCTGCAAAATCTGGTCAGCCGCTATCGCGAAAGCGGCACGTTCGACACCGGAATCTTCGGCACGCCTCTGGTGCTGAAGGTGCTCTTTGAACGCGGCTTTGCCGCCGACGCCTTCCGGCTGCTGACCAACGCGGGCGAAGTGTCGTTCCGCCGTATGATGGAAAGCGGCGCCACCACGCTTTGGGAAGAATGGTTCAACGAGAACTCCTCCAGCCACCCGATGTTCGGCGCTGCGGTGGAATTTCTGTTCAAATACCTGCTTGGCATCCGCCAGCCGGCGGGTGAAGCGGGCTTCCGGCATGTGCTGGCCGAGCCTTGCGCCGTGCCGGCGCTCGCCTGGGCCGAGGGCAGTGTTGTCCTCGGCGGAAAACGCGTCAGTGTGCGGGTCGAACAGGGCAAACGGACGGCGTTTCACATCTGCGAATGATCGGATGAAATTGACAACACAGGACGAACAGGTCTGAACGGAAGGTGGTTTTGCTTATGGCAAAGATAATCATGACCAAGCCCAGCAGCAGCGGAATTGCGCTCGGCGGCATCGGTACGGGAACCGTCGAACTGTTTCCCGACGGGGAGTTTCACTATTGGCAGATCGCGAATCCCCCCAGAGTGACCGAGGTCTGCTGGGAACGCAAGGAGGAGGACGGCGAAAGCAGCACGGGCGCGCTGTCGTTCTGGATCCGGACCGAGCAGGCCGGCCGGCGTCCGGTCGTGCGAAAGCTCGGGATGAAAACCGAACCGGACGATTTCACCTATCGCGCCTTTCCCTGGAACAAGCCGGTGGAAACCATCCGCTTTGACGGGCGCTTTCCCGTGTGCGAGCTGCAATATGCGGATGCGGCGCTGCCCTGCCGGCTGACGGGTCGGGCGGTCGCGCCCTTTGTGCCGCACCAAACAGACATTGCCGCCACGCCGGGGTTTTATATGGATTTCGAGATCGAGAACCCCGAAGCCGAACCGCTGACGGTAAGCCTGCTCGGCACGCTGGCGCCGACGTTTTGCAACGACGGCGGCTGCCGCAACGCGCACACCGTGACGGGGGACAGCGTCAGCATCACCCTGCGCCCGGCGCAGACGACCGACGCGCCGAACTGCGGCGAAGTGTGCCTTTCCGTCGGCGGCGACGGTAAAAAGAGCTTTGTCACGGGCGAGTATCAGCGCTTTATCCGGGAATACATCTTTGACGATGACAACTTCGGCGTCAGCCAGGAATCCGTGCTTTTCGGCTTTCGCGAAACGGGCCGCCTGCCCGACAGCGAGGTCGGCGCGCCGCCGCCCGCGCTCCCCGAAGAACTCGAGCCGCTCTCCGATGAGGCGCTCGCCGCGCTTTTTGACGCCTATGTCAAGTATCCCTTCGCGGCGTCCGTTTTACGTCGGATCCGGTATTCGCAGCCCGCGTTTCCGGCAAACCGAAAAGAAACGGCGCTGTTCCTTGCGGCCATGCGCGGGCAGGATCGTCTGCATATCCAAAATCCGGCGGAATTCGGCAGCGCCGCGCTTTGCAGCACCCTGCGCCTTGCCCCGGGCGAGAAAAAGACGGTGCGCTTTATTTTGACCTGGTATTTCCCGAATCACTTCTCGAAAGACGGACGGCGGCTCGGCCATTACTATGAAAACCTCTTCGCCGGCGCCGCGGAGGCGAACGCCTTTTTGCGCGCGCATCCGGCGATCTTTGACAAAGCCGCCGCTTTCTCTAAGCTGCTTTATGACACCACCCTTCCCGAAGTCTATCCGGATTGCTGGAGCGGACATCTGAGCACAATCGTCAAGTGCTCGTGCTGTCTGAAGGACGGCAAGTTCGGCCTTTGGGAGGGTCTGGGCTTTTGCGGCTTCCATACGACGGACATCACCTACCACGCGTCGTTCGGCCTTTTGGCGCTGTTCCCGGCGCTGCAGCTTCGTCAGATGCGCATGGGCGCCGCTTTTCAGCGGGAGGACGGCCGTGTGCACCATTGCTTTTCAACGGATCTGGCGCATGTGAACGGCGGCTATGATCGCGTGGACATGAACAACCAGTTTGTGCTGATGGTGCTGCGCGACTACCTTTATACCGGCGATGCCGTATATCTCAAGGACATGTGGCCGCATGTGATCCGCGCCATGGATTCCATCGGTGCGCTCGATACGGACGGCGACGGTCTGCCTGACCGCGGCACCACGCGCAACACCTTTGACGCCTGGAATTTCACCGGCACACCGGTTTATATCTCGGTGTTGTGGCTTGCCGCGCTGAAGGCCGCCGCCCGTTTGGCCGACGAAATGGGCGACGCCGCGCACGCCGCAGGGTGGAGGCGTCTGCTCGAAAAAGGCCTCGATTCCCTTGAAAAGCGCCTGTGGAACGGCGCATACTACGATCTGTGGCGCGACGGCGAAAGGAAGGACGAAAGCCTGATGACCGATCAGCTCGACGGCGAATGGTTCCTGCGCGCCGCGGGCATCGGAGGCAACCTGCCCGACGAGCGGATCCGTGCGGTTGCGCGGGTCATTATCGAGCAAAACTTCGATCCGGACAGCGGCCTCATCAACGCCACCTGCCCCAAAGGGCGGCACGATACGCTGCATTCTCACAAAAACTGTCAGACCGAAGCCGTCTGGACGGGCATCGTTTATGTGATGGCCGCGATGTGCCTGAGCGTGGGACTGCGCGGCGAGGCCGACGTCCTGATCACGTCGATCCGCGACAACCAGGCCCGGTTCGGCGCGCTGTGGGATCACTGGGAATGCGGCCACCACTATACGCGCCCCATGTCGAGCTGGACCACCCTGAACGCGGCGCTGGGCCTTCAGGTCGACCGCGCGCGGCGGATTCTCCGGCTGAAGCCGGTCGCCGAAACCGTCACGCTGCCGCTGTGCTTCCCCGGCGTTCTGGGCACGGTCGAGGTCAAAAACGGCAAGGTGCAGATTCGCCTCACGGAGGGCAGTCTGGACGGCTGGACGGTTCTGACCGGGGAAACGCCGAAATGCGCGTACGGCAAGACGTAAAAACAGAACAAAAAAGAGAAGGAAAAGCGAACGACGAAGAAAAAGAATGGAACAGTGTGTATTGCTTTCCATCATTTTACGGAGGTGAACCGCATGGCTCCAAAACCCCTGTCACCGGAGCACCAGCGCAAGGCCGCGCTGAAAAAACAGCGCGAGATTGCAAAATGGGAAAAAGAAAAGGCACGCCCCAAGCGCAAACCCTATTTGATCTATATGATCTTCATCATCTGTCTGGTTTATATCACGGATGAGATTGCGTCGCAGATCTGCGTCCAGATGAAGACGGAGATTGCCGGAACGCTGTTCGCGGGCTTCGGAGAAAAATCCCTGTCCACTCTCGGCACGCTGGAGCTGCTTTCCTATCCCTGCATCGCCATCTCCCTGTTCTATAAAACCCTGTCGGATCGCTACGGCCGCCGGCTGTTTCTGGTCGTTAACACCTTCGGGATGGCGCTCGGGATGACGCTGATCTTTTTGTCGGGCAATATCCCACTGTATATCGTCGGCTACTGCGTGATCGCGTTCTTCGTGCCCCACGATATGCAGGTGGTTTATATCATGGAGACCGCCCCGGCGAAGCGGCGCGCCAGAATCTATTCCCTCGTGCGGGCGGTCGCAACCCTGGGCGCCATGCTGATTCCTTTGCTGCGGCGCGTCTTTTTACGCGATCAGACGCAGTGGCGCATGGTCTTTCTGGTGCCCGCAATCCTCGGACTGGTCGCCTCGTTCCTTGCCCTTCTGCTTTCGCGCGAGACGGACGCTTTCATCGACTCCCGCCTGAGCTATCTCCGCATGAGCGAGGAGGAGCTTCGGGCGGAAAAAGCCGCAAAGGAGATCCGGAACGTGCAGGGCGGCTTCTTCGCCGCGCTGAAATTTGCGCTGCGGCACAAGCAGCTTCGCTGGCTCTACATCCTGATGGCCTTTCACAATCTGGGCTTCATCATCACCATGAACTATCAGCCCATGCTTTCTTACGGCTATGCGGGCCGGCTTGTCTCTTCCGGCGGCGCAAGAACTCTGGACGACGCGCTGAACGCGGTGGTCTCCAACAACGGCGAAGTGACCCGGGCGCTGTTTCTGTTTGCAATCGGCAGCGCGGCCTTTCAGTTCCTTGTCGGCTTTCTGTCCGACAAACTGGGACGCAAGCCGGCCGGAGCGATCATGTCCGCTCTGACGCTGACGACGCTGCTGCTGTTTACCTTCGGCGCAAAGCTGGGGTGGGCCCCGTGGCTCGTCGGCTTGCTGACCGGCGCGTGCGTGGGCAGCTTCTGGTCGGTGGGCGACATCAACGTGATGATGATGTCGGAATCCGCGCCGACCAACCTGCGCTCCTCCGTCGCCTCCTCCGCCTATGTGATCCAGGCGCTCGGCACCGTCGTCGGCATGGCGATTCTGCTGCCGACGCTCGGTGCGGCCGGCAATGCCGTCATCAGCACGGCGGTGCTTTGTATCTCCGCGCCGGGCATCCTGATCGGCCTGCTGCTGGTGCTGACGAAGACGCACGAGACCAAAGGAACCGATCTTGATACCGTCACCGGCGAAGAGTGGGATTAACGGTGCAGACCGACGGTCGGATACAGCAATCGGGCATATAAACAAAGAATCACCCGGGAGAGTTTTTGGCTCTCCCGGATGAACGCATATCGTCAATCATGCGCAGGCGTTTCCGTTACAGAATCGCTTCCACTGCGGCGCGAACCTCCTGCATATCTGTCGTGGGCTCAAAGCGTGCGACGACGTTGCCCATGCGGTCGATCAGGAACTTCGTAAAGTTCCACCGGATATACGCTTTGTCGCCGAACTTCTTGTTGTTCAGCTTGGAGAATTGATTCAGGGCTGCGTTTTTGAGACTTTTGCCGAACCCTTCAAACGGCTTTTCGGTTGCCAGAAACGCGAACAGGGGGTCGGCCGTTTCGCCGTTGACGTCGATTTTTTTGAACTGCGGAAAGTCTGCGCCGAATTTCAGTGTGCAGAACTGATGAATCTCGTCGGCGTCGCCGGGCGTCTGGTTTGCAAACTGGTTGCACGGGAAATCGAGGATTTCAAACCCCTTGTCCTTCAGATCCCTGTACATGGCCTCCAGCGGCTCATAGTGCGGGGTGAAGCCGCAGCCGGTCGCGGTGTTCACGATCAGAAGCACCTTGCCGCTGAAATCGGAAAGGGGAACGTCGTTTCCTTTTCTGTCCTTGACTGTGAAATCATAAACTGTGCGCATGTGGATAACCTCCTGTTTTCTTGTTTTATTTTTGACTGTCAGGCAGTTTGTTCAACCTGTAAATATGTTTTACAATTATATTTTATCAAATATAAATGAATTTGTCAAGCGGTTTTTTGCAATTTATTATTCTTAAATCTTTCGCCGAAAATCGTGGTGCCCTCTTGCAAAAGGAGAAAAAATGTGGTATAGTTAGCTATGGCTAATTAGCAAACGCTAACAAGAGCCGCGATAAAACGGATCAACGCGGAAAACGGAATCCCAAGCGCGATACGGTTCTTCGATTACTTCCTGCTTTGCCGCTCCGGCTTTTTCCCGCGCTATTACCCCGAGGTGAAGGAATTCCTCGGGCCGCATCTGTTCGGCTATAACCGGTAATCGCATGTGCTGACCGGCGCGCTGAGCGTTGTCGGCGCGGCGGCTCGGGCAGGGATTTGCGTGTGGATCGCGGGCGCCTGACCGAAAGCAATCGTGTGCGTACCTTGCGGCGTTTCGCACGATTCATTCACCGACCGAAAAGGGGATTCGCCGCTCTATAGCTTTCGCCCTGTCGCGTCGTTGCGCTTCGCTCCCTCCTTGTGCAAATCCCATGCAATGCCAAATCAAGTTCGCTACAAAACAAAAAAGCAGCCCTTCTGGACTGCTCATTGGCGGAGAGTTAGGGATTCGAACCCTAGGTACTTTCGTACACAGCATTTCGAGTGCTGCACCTTCGACCACTCGGACAACTCTCCATTTCCGATTGCCAAACGATTTTAGCAGAAAAACCGTGCCTTGTCAAGGGAAAGATGAAAATTTCACGCTTTCCCTTGACATTTTCCGCAATCGGTGAAATAATGAAAGGCAGAAGAAATCTTGCACAGGAGGCCATTCTGATGTATCGTACCTTTCGAGACCTGTTTCGCAACTTTTATCGGCTGAACCGTTCTCTGCTGCGGCTGCTGTTTCGCGGTCTGTAAGCCAAAGGAGGACGCCGGAATGAACCAGGAAATCACCCTGCAGGCGCAGTCCGCCATGCGGGAACTGTTGGAAAAAGCCAATTTGCAGCCGGGCGCGCTTGTCGCGGTCGGCTGTTCGTCCAGTGAAATCGGCGGCGGCACCATCGGGCACGATTCCAGTCTGGAACTGGCCGAAGCCGCGTTTGCGGGACTGTACCCAGAATTGCAGTCGCGCGGGCTGTTCCTCGCGGCACAGTGCTGTGAGCATCTGAACCGCGCACTGATTGTGGAACGCGAAGTCGCGCTTGCGCGCGGCTATGAGATCGTGTCGGTCGTTCCGAAGCCGAAGGCGGGCGGTTCGTTTGCCACAACGGCGTGGGCCAATTTCCGCGACCCCGTGGCCGTGGAGCATGTGCAGGCCGAGGCCGGGCTTGACATCGGTCTGACCCTGATCGGCATGCACCTGCGGCATGTGGCGGTTCCGGTGCGCCTTTCCGTGACGCAGATCGGACAGGCGCGGATTACCGCGGCCACCACGCGGCCGAAGTTTATCGGCGGCTGCCGCGCCCAATATGAATGACCCATTTCTTTTTAAAGGAGTGTTTCCCATGAAAGTGAAAAAAGCCCCTGTGATATGCGGCGCAATCGGCGCCGCCGCTGCGGCCAACGCCGTGCACGCCGCACTGTTTCGCCCCAAAAAGCCAGAAATCACCCAACTGCCGGACGAGACGGTGAATCTGGATCGCTACCGCAGGCATCTTTCCGAGGCGATTCGGATCAAGACCGTCTCCAACCGCGACCCGGAGAAGGTGGACTGGACGGCGTTTGACGCGTTTCACGCTTTTATCGACGAAAGCTATCCGCTGATTCGCGAAAAGCTGGAAAAAACGGTCGTGCCGCCGGCGAACCTGGTCTATCGCTGGAAGGGCAGGAACCCCGCCCTCGATCCCATCGCCATGCTGGCGCATCAGGACGTGGTGCCCGTGACCAAAGGCACCGAGCGGGACTGGATTCATCCGGCGTTTGAAGGCTATGACGACGGCGAATACATTTGGGGCCGCGGCGCGCTGGATATGAAAAACCATCTTGTCGGCGTGCTGGAAGCCGTGGAAGCCCTGCTGGAAGACGGCTTCCAGCCGGAGCGCGACGTTTATCTGCTGTTCGGCGACAACGAAGAAGTGGTGGCCAACGACAAAAACGGCGCCCGCGACATCATGAACTATCTCAAGGACAGGGGCGTCCGGCTCGACTGCGTGCTGGACGAGGGCGGCGCCATGCTGCCGGTCGACGTCAAGGGCGTAATCAAAAACAAGTACCTCGCCGGCATCGGGATTGCCGAAAAGGGCTATTCCGATATCGAAATATCGGTGCCTGCGAAGGGCGGCCATTCCTCGGCGCCGCCGAAGCATTCCGCGGTGGGCGAGCTGGCGAATGTGATCCGCGATCTGGAGGACCACCAGTTCAAGGCGGCGTTTTCCGAAAATATGAAGCTGATGTTTGAGGCCGTTGCCCGCAACATGACTTTCCCGGTGCGGCTGGTCGCCTGCAACATCAAGGCGCTCTATCCCGTGCTGTTGCAAATCTGCAAGCTGATCCCGCCGGCGGCCTGTATGGTGCGCACCACCACGGGCGTCACCATGACCCAGGGCAGCCCCGCGGCCAATGTGCTGCCGCAGCGCGCCACCGTCACGGTCAACTTCCGCGCCATGCCGGGTACGACAACCGAGGATCTTGTTGCCCACATCAAGAAGGTTGTGCACAACAAGGAGGTCGAGGTCAACGTGCTCAACAGTAAGGAGGCCAGCCGGTTTTCGCCGCTGGATTCCCGTGCGTTCAAGATCATCGAGCGGCTGTGCCTTGCCATCGAGCCGAACTCCATCGTCGCGCCCTATCTCGTGATGGGCGGCACCGACGCGTGCAACTATGAGCCGATCTGCGAAAACATCTACCGTTACGGCCCGTTCCGCGCCGACGCCGCGCTGATGATGCTTTGCCACGGCACCAACGAGCGCATTCCGGTTTCCTGCATGGAGGACGGCCTGCGGTTCTTCAAGAACTTCATCCGCGAAGCGAGCGCGGAATGAGCGGTTAGCAGTTAGCAGTCAGCGGTTAGCGACGCGCCGGACATTTGTGCAACAGAAAACGATCTCCCGTGAAGGGAACGAAATCGCAGGGGCGGCCATGGGCCGCCTCTTTTACTGCTTGACGCGCCGGACGGGGGCGGGAAGGGAAACGATCAGCCGCGAAGGGGACGTGCACCATTCACAGAAAAGCTTGCAACGCTCGCGTAGTCGCCGGGTCTCGCCTGCCGGTTCGGTCGGCGCTTCTGCCTGCGGCAGAGGTCCCCACAGGGGACCCGCGCCCTATCAGGCGGCTATGGCACTTATCCGTCCGCGCCCAGCCGATCACTGATCGGCACTACGGGCGCTCTCTTAATTCTCTCAACCCCTCAACCCCTCAACCCCTCCATCCTTCACCTCTCCCGTCCGTCCTGCATAGCATACACCGAACAATTCCGTGGAGATGATGCTATGCTGCTCGCTTTGCTGACGGCGCTCGGTGTCGGCGGCGCAACAATCACGGGCGCGCTGCTGGGCTTTGCGTTCCGGCGCGTGTCGCAGACGTTTGAAACCGTCACACTGTCTGCGTCGGCGGGCGTGATGCTTGCGGCGGCAACGGTCGGTCTGCTCCTTCCGGCGCTGGAAAACGGCGGGGCGGGGGACTGCGCTGCGGTGCTCTGCGGCGCGGTCTGCGGCGGCCTCTGCCTCAACGGCTGCGACCGACTGCTGCAAAAACACTGCCCCGGCGGGGAACGGCATCAGCTGCTGTTGTTTGTGGCGGCAATCGCCGTCCATAATCTGCCGGAGGGACTTGCCGCCGGCGTCGGCTTCGGGACGGACTCGCCGCAGCTTGCGCTGACCGTCGCCCTCGGCATCGCGCTGCAGAACCTGCCCGAGGGGATGGTTGTGGTAGCCCCGCTTCTGGCGGCTGGGTTTTCGCCGGGGAAAACACTCTTCATCGCGTGCGGTACCGGCGTTTCGGAAATTGTCGGCACCATGCTCGGGTACTTTGCGGTGTCCGCTGTCGCGGCGCTGCTTCCGTTTGCGCTCGCGTTTGCGGGCGGCTGTATGGTCTATGTGATTGTTGACGAGATGATTCCGCTGTCCCACCGGGAGGGCAGACGGCGCGAAAGCTACGCGTTTCTCCTCAGCTTTTGCCTGATGCTGATCCTGAGCGATTTGCTTTCGCGCGATTGACGCGCGGACAGATCTGTGCTATACTGAAAGCAACAGAAAAAAGGAGGGCTTTTCATGCTGTTTCTCAAGCGTATCGTTTCGGCTCTGATCTCGTTTCTCATGCTCTTTTCCGCCGCGGCGCCGCATACGTTCGGCCTGCCGCAGAAGGTCTCGGGCAACACGCTCGACATGAGCAAGTTCGTTTTGACCTGGCAGGACGAGTTCGACGGCACGAAGCTGGACGAAGAAAAGTGGGGCTATGAATGGTGGGTCACCGAACGCAAGGGCGGCTACTGGCACGAGGACATGGTCTCGGTGGAGGACGGCAACCTCGTCATCCGCGCGGAATACAAGGACGAGCCGCTCGAGAACCGCTACTATGAAAAGTGGCACGACCAGATCGACTTCAAGCCCTACAAGCCCGGCTACTACACGGGCCAGGTCGTCACGCGCGACAAGTTCGAGCAATGCTACGGCTATTTTGAGTGCCGATGCATCCTGCCTGCGGGCTGCGGCCTTTGGAGCGCGTTCTGGATGATGAACGAGGGCGTGTTCCAGGTGGACGGCTCCGGCGAAGACGGCACCGAGGTGGACGTGTTCGAATCGATGTACTACAAGGATCACTGGTGGGGCGCCGACGCGGTCGTCACCGGCATCCACTACGACGGCTACGATTCCGCCACGCACAAAGGCGATTCCATCGGCAAGTTCTTCATCGAGAACGATCCCTACGCGGAATACAACACCTACGGCGTGGAATGGACGCCCGACGAATACATCTTCTATATCAACGGCAAAGAGACCGGGCGGCTGTCCACGGGCGGCGTGAGCGACAACCCGGAATACCTGCTGCTTTCCGTGGAGATCGCCGGTCACGACGGGATTGCCGACGCGGACCGCCACGGCACGGGCAAGATCACCAAAACGCCCGAAGAAAACTGGCCGGTGGAATTCAAGGTCGACTATGTGCGTGTGTACCAGTACAAGGATCTAATGCCCATTCCGGTGCCGAAAAACGGCTGATTGCAAACAACATAAAAAAGAGCCTCCGGCAGACGCCGGAGGCTTTGTTGTTTATTGGGATCAGATCAGATGCCGAGCTTCGGCCGCAGGAGCTTGAACAGCTCGATGAGCCACTTGAAGAACGAGAGCAGACCGTTGAAGATACTTGTCTTCTTGTCGGTGCTCGGCTGCTTCATTTCGTCCTGTGTCCAGTGTTCGGTATGGCAGTTTTCCGCCGTCATGGGCGCCATTTCCTTCGTCTCGGTGTTGTATACCAGGAATCGGCCGTAGATGAAATCTTCGGGCGTCATTTGATGATCGGCCGTCAACACGCTGTACATGATGCGGATCTCTGGATCGCTGCGCAGGGTATGGGGTGAATTCTTGGTGAACCAGGTGCAGTCGGGGAACAGACAGGTGGAAGCGTCGACCTGCTTGTCGGGCGAGATGTATTTGCCGAGGCCCTTCGCTTCCTGCTCGGCGATATAGTCGTCGGACAGGGTGTCGAAGATCGTGGAGGTCTTCGCGCCGAACGACGCCTTATGGACCGAAACGTACTGGTCGGAGACCAGATAGCTCTCTTCGCAGATCGGCACCATCTGGAAACCGTATTTGCAGAGGATCGCCAGATTCGCGCCGTCTGCTTTGGCTTTCTGCATCAGGCTGTCGGCCTTCTTCGCCACATTTTCGTGGTAGTTTTTGATCTTTTCGATCAGGCCGGCGTACTGCGTGCGCTTTTCGCTGCCCTCGTCGCCGAAGACGTACTGCAGCGCGTTGTCAAAGTCCTCGTCGGCCACGCAGCCCCAGTAGCAGGGCATGGTGAAGATGGTGGACATCGCGATCGCGGAGGTGACGCCCTCCACAACCTTCGCGTAGATCTCCTTTTTGAACGAATCGCTCAGCGCGCCGTAGATGCCGCTCTTGCTCAGCAGGTCGATCGTGGCCGAGGCGAACGCGGGCATATCGAACCGGTCAATGGCGTCCGTGTCGGTCAGAATACGGTTGAGGCCGTCCATATCCAGATGGAACTTGCCGCTGATCGCCTGACTGAGAAACTCCGAGCCCTTGGCGAGTGACGCAATCATGCCGACGCCGGAGAGATCCGCTGCGCCGTAAAGCGAAAGATAGGCCAGCACCACGTTGCCGCCAAGGCACGCGGAAGCGAGCGCGATCTTGTCGCAATGGGTCGCCGCTTTCACGTCGGCGATATAGTCATGCAGCTGCACGGCAATCTCCAGCGGGTCCAGCCGCCAGTCGTACCAGAACTGGTAATTGTAGAAATCGTAGCCGTTGCCGCCCTTCTTGTCGGCGTGCCGGTTGTTTTCGTTTTCTGTGCGGCGCCAGGAAGCGATGCCGGTGCCCGCGGGCGCGTTGCCGTTTTCGTCCAGCTTGCCCGTGGCGAAGAGGTCGCCGATCTCTTTTTCCAGGTTTTCGTAATACGGGTCCCAGTTGTCGGTCAGAAGACCGTCGATCAGAAACGGCAGCAGCACGTTCGCGATGGAGGTGTAAAGCTCGCTTTTGTCTTCTTCCTCGTCGTCGTTCTTGCCCTGGAACAGACCGAGCAGGCCGCTTTCGCTGATCTTCAGGATCACTTCGTCGTTTTCGTCATAGATCGCTTCGCCGTCGCCCGCCAGAAAGACGATGGGGGTCTGGCTGCCGGTGCGCACGGGGTCGACAACGGCAAACGCAGGCACGGCCGACAAAAGCAGCAGCACGGCGCAAAGAAAAACGGAAAAAGCTTTTTTCATGAAAAACATCCTCTCAACAATGTGTCATATAAAGGATTTGCCGCTTTCTTTATATCAAAACAGTGTGTCCGTCGCGTCCGTGGCAAGTGAACAAACTGTAAAGATTTCTTTGCGGAGTTTTAATATTTCTGCGCTTTGAAAAGAGTCCGATTGGTCTTTTGTAAGGAGCGGATGTGCCCCGAACGCGAATTCCAGCTAAAAAAGTGATTGACAAACCAACTGTAAAATGGTAAACTAAAAAAAGAAAAACCATGACCCGTTGAAGGGGAGTAGCTTGTTCAGTCCGCAAATCAACAACCGCCGGCTTCCGGCTGGTTTGCGGAGCATAGCGATATGTAAGCGAGACCTTTAACATAGCAAAGAAGGGCTATGTTAAAGGTCTTTTTCATAGAGAGAATCTGTGAAGAAAAAGGAAGGGATTGTGCTTATGAAGTATTACCTGACGCAAACGGAAGACGTTCTCAGTGCCGTCCACAGCACCGAAAACGGCCTTTCTTCTCCGGAAGCGCAAAAGCGGCTGGAGGAAAACGGCAAGAACAAGCTGAAGGAAGCCGAAAAGGACAGCCTGTTCAAAAAGCTGATCAACGCGCTGGCCGACCCGATGATCATCATGCTGCTGGTCGCCGCCGCCATTCAGGCCGTGGTCGCCGTGGTGCAGGCGAAGGGCAAGTTCGAGTTTTCGGAATTTGCCGACGTGCTCGTGATTCTCGTGGTGGTCATCATCAACACCATCATGAGTCTGGTGCAGGAAAGCAAGGCCGAAGCCGCCATGGAGGCGCTGATGCAGATGACCGCTGCCACCTCGCATGTCTTGCGCGACGGTAAGGTCGTTACCGTCAAGAGCGAAGACCTTGTGGTGGGCGACGTGGTCGTGCTGGAGGCCGGCGATGCCGTGCCCGCCGACTGCCGCATTCTGGAAAGCCACTCCATGAAGGTGGAGGAAGCCGCGCTGACCGGTGAAAGCGTGCCCGTGACGAAGCTCATCGAAACGCTTTATCTGCAAAAGGGGCAGGACGACGTACCCTTGGGCGACCGCAAGAATATGCTTTATTCCGGTTCCACCGTGGTCTATGGCCGCGGCAAGGCCGTTGTGACCGGTACCGGTATGGATACCGAAATGGGTAAGATCGCCGACGCGCTGAGTGAAGCCGAAGACGAACAGACCCCGCTGCAAAAGAAAATGGGCGAGCTCTCCAAGTTCCTCACGAAGCTCGTCATCGGCATCAGCGTACTGGTGTTCGTGGTCGGCTTGGTTGAAAGTCTTGTCACGTCTACCGAGCCGTTCTCCGTGGCGCTGCTGGGCAACATTGCGCTTTCCACTTTCATCGCCGCTATCGCGCTGGCTGTGGCAGCCATCCCCGAAGGCTTGCCCGCCGTTGTGACGATTATCCTTTCCATCGGCGTCACCTCCATGAGTAAGCGTCAGGCGCTGATCCGCAAGCTGACGGCCGTGGAAACGCTGGGCTGTACCCAGATCATCTGCTCCGATAAGACCGGCACCCTGACCCAAAACAAGATGACCGTGGTCGACCATTACGGCGACGACGAAGAACTGATCGGCACCGCCATGGCGCAGTGCTGCGACGCCCAGCTGGACGAAAACAACAACGCCGTGGGCGAACCGACCGAGGCCGCGCTGGTCAACTATGCCTTTGTTCTCGGTCTGCCGAAGGACAAGCTCAACGAAGCGCAGCCGCGCGTGGGCGAAGCGCCGTTCGATTCCGGCCGTAAAATGATGTCCACCGTCCATAAGACCGAAGAGGGCTACATCCAATACACCAAGGGCGCGCCAGACGAGATCCTCAAAAAGTGCACCCAGGCCATCGTGGCCGGCAAGACCGTGCCGATGACCGAGGACATCCGCAAGGATATTCTGCGGGCGAACAAGGCGATGGCCGACCGCGCGCTGCGTGTTTTGGCCGTGTCGCTGCGCCAATATAAAAAGGAACCGGCCAGCTACGACGCCGCCGATCTGGAGCAGGAGTTGGTCTTTGTCGGCCTGACCGGCATGATCGACCCGGTGCGTCCGGAGGTCAAGGCCGCCATCGAAGAATGCCGCGAAGCGGGCATCCGCCCGGTTATGATCACCGGCGACCACAAGGATACCGCCGTGGCCATCGGCCGCGAGCTGGGCATCATCCATAACCCCGAAGAAGCCATCATGGGCGCCGAGCTCGACAAGTTCACCGACGAAGAGCTGGTCGAAGAAGTGCTCAAATATTCCGTCTACGCCCGTGTGCAGCCGGAGCATAAGACCCGCATCGTCAAGGCCTGGAAGGCCCGCGGCATGGTCACCGCCATGACCGGCGACGGCGTCAACGACGCCCCGTCCATCAAGAGCGCCGACATCGG
>JAEEGL014338907.1_pt1 | contig 14840 bp, 17 predicted proteins | sample 9134231 | NCBI WGS metagenome assembly JAEEGL01 (sample SAMN16246548, study PRJNA631951) | gut metagenome | biome: gut microbiome; feature: rumen; material: fiber-attached | host: Bos | place: Iran: Karaj | collected 2018-10 | reverse complement strand
TGAATTCAATGGTGATTTTTTTCACGCAAATCCAAAAATTTATGATTCCGAATTTTCAAACTTTTGGTTTACTGATAAAACCGCAAAGGAAATTTGGAAAAATGATGAGGTGAAGAACAATGCCATAAAAAGAAGAGGATTCGATTTATTCGTAGTATGGGAATCTGATATGAATAATGAGTCCGTAATAAACAATATTATTAACTATATCAAACAACGTAAAAATGAAAAGTACGTTTGAAGAAATTGAAAGTATAGAATGTATAGGTGAGTTTGAAGATGAGTATGTGTATGACATAGAGATGGTTGATGATACACATACGTTTGTCGCAAATGACATACTTGTCCATAATTCTGTTTACTCCCAACTTGACGAAATCATTTCAACAACCGATTGGGGTGTTGGTGAGGATAATCCGAATTGGAAGGTTATTATAAAGAAAAAAGGTGAGCGGGATGAATACATAACCACATTCTGCGGAAAGAAGTCCAAAGAATATGTTGAGGGATATTTTGACGTTCACAACCCTGACGTTGAATACTACAAGATTGTTTCGGTGAAAGGTGAACCGAAGGACTTTGCAATCCGTCTTGATGATGTGTTCCTGTCTTCGTATTTCAAGAAGATATTTGATGCGTATGCGAAGAAACTGAATGCCGATAACTATTTGAACTTTGAACTTGAAACCTATTCTGATGCGGGCATTTGGTTATCCAAGAAAAAATATATGCAGAACATCAGATGGACGGATTCAATGCCGAGACATGACATTCTTGATAACTACTCAAAAATCAAATCAAAGGGAGTTGAACTTATTCAGGCATCAAGTCCCGCCTTTGCAAGAAAGCATCTTTCATATCTTGTAAAATGGATATTCCAAAAGAACGGAATTGATATGAATGAACTTTCCATTGAGTTGAAGAAGATACGGGAATGCATCAAGGTTGCCGATGTTGATACAATTTGTTGGAACAAGAAGGCAACGGGTTATATGAAATGGGTGCTTGATGATACAAGGGAACTTGTTATGCAGAAAGGAACTCCTGCAACAACGAAGGGAATTGCCTATTACAATTTTCTGCTTAACAGGGAACCGAAAGACTCGCAATCCAAGTATAGCAGGTTGACGGAAGGAAGCAAGTGCAAGTATTATTACTGCAAGGGGAAGACCTGTGATTTCTTTGCGTATGAACCAGGAAATCGCCCAAATTTCGCCCCTGACGTTGATTACGACACAATGTTTGAGAAAATTATTCTCGCCCCTATAAACCGAATTGTGGTTGCTTTGGGGTTTGAACCTTTTTACAAGGATTTATGCACAATAAGATCAAAATCAAAACTTTTTTAATATGCTGCTTGATTACATACAAATAGGAGATACGATTAGTGTTTCATACTATGGGAAGGATGGAAACACCCATATCAAGAATATTCCCATTCCCGCAGACCAAATGTTCAATTGGAAATACTGCTCGGAGAATAGCAAGGATAAAGACCTTACGAAACGCAGTTGGGATGATAAGGCGGTGAAACGTGCTTATCCCGAAAAGGGCAAAAGCACTGTCAGGTTGAGTACATTCAGGATTGCCGAGATAATTGACGATTTGCCGAAGGCGGACTACGATGAGATTTTCGAGTACAACCTCCCCCGCGTATTCTTCGTGGATATTGAGACGGAGATTGATAATGAACTTACCGTGAAGGAGTCTGCAGAGCAGACGAGAAAACCCATCACCGTAATTGGTATTGCAACACCAGAAAAGAACATACTTGTGTTGAGTGCCGAAAAGGATTTGACACCATTGGAGAAGAATGATATCCAACTTGCGATTGACAACCATACGAAACAATATGGTGCAATGTTCAAGTTCAAATTCAAATGCTTTGGTTCGGAGGCGGCAATGATAAAATTCTTTCTTACAAAAATGGTGAAGAATTTTCCGATGATGACGGGTTGGAACTTTGTTGATTTTGACTGGAAATACATTGTAAATCGTGCTGCAAAATTGAATATTAAGGATGCTGTGAAACTTGCATCCCCTGTTGGACACGAAACGGGAAAGGATCCGAAGTTCCCTGTTCATGTTGGTGTCATTGACTATATGCAATGCTATTCAAAGTGGGATACGAGTGTATCGCAGAAGGAGAACTTGAAACTTGATCAGGCGGGTTATGATGTTCTTGGTGTGCAAAAGGTTGCATATTCGGGAACTCTTGATGACCTGTATCGTGATGACTTCAAGAAGTATGTGTATTACAACGCAATTGACTGTGCGCTTGTTTCCATGCTGCATGACAAACTTGGTGTATCCTCCATTGGTAACACTTTGACCTATATTGCAAAATGTCCGACCATGAGAATGTTCTCGCCCGTTATTCTTACCGAATGCATTATGGCGAGGGATTATTATGCGCAGGGAAAGGTGCTTCCCGTTGTGGATTCACATCCCGACCAACAACCTTATGAGGGTGCTTATGTAAAATCCCCGAAAGTTGGTTTCCATAAGTTCTGCATCTGCAATGACTTTGCATCCCTGTATCCGAACATTATCAGGGAACTGAATTTGAGTCCTGAAACATTGCTTATGAAACTTGATGAAAACAATGTTGCGGAAAAACAACATAAACTTGATGAAGGTTATATTGTGTCGGAAAGCGGGTGTGTGTTCAAGAAGGAACCTGGTGTGTTCAGCACGCTTGTTGGCAGGGTGTACAACCAAAGAAAGTCATACAAGAAAACCGCAGTGCAGGCATCCATCAAGGCAAGACTTCTTGAAGACCTTATGAAGCGCACAGACCTTAGTGATGCGGAAATTGAAAAAGAATATGATAAAATCATAAATTCATAAAAAACACAAGTATTTTTGTTATATTACATTATAATCAATTAAAAATCAATTTAAACATATTAGTATGAAATCTTCCTTTAGAATGAAAGAATGCAGCAAGACCATGCTGCAGAACATCATTAAACAAATGATGATTGTTGACAAGTACATTAACATCCGCATTACGGATGAATTCGTGGATTCCTCATCCTATCTTCCCGCTCACGATGTTGTGAAATACATGCGTGTTCCGAACAACACAATGTTCAGCAATATTTACGATTTGGAGAAACCCATCAGAATGAGTTTCATTTCAGGTCCGAAACTTCTTGTGTTGCTTTCGCAGTTTGAGAGTGATGACAATATTGACATTGAGGTGACCTATGATTCCCAAAGCGAAGGGAACGAATACTATGCAATGAAGGTTGTCATGATTGGTGAGAAACTGAAAATTACGGAGGTTTGTGCCGATCAGCGTTATGATAGCATTAACATCAAACCTATTCCTGATGATACCATGAAAGGTTTGTTGAATACCGAAGGCAATGAAATTACTTTTGGCATCAGCAAAGAGGATTTGCGTTCAATCAAATCACTTGGAACGATTGACAAAGATGGTAAGCGTTTTGAGTATGTTGTGAAGAATGGCGAGGTTTCAATTCGTGAGCGTAGTGACTATGATGTTGAGGATAGCATTATCTACAACAAGGTTCTCACCACCGTTGATAACGCGAAAGATGAAACCTATCTGTGCGGTAAGAATGTGTTTGGTGTTATGAACCATTCTGGTGATTACGAGGTCAGTGTTTGCATTGGCGAAACAATTTCAAAGGTTGTTTACACCCATAGCACTGATGACCTTTTGATTAACGTGATTGCATGTATTTAATATGGAAGCGGTCAACGATTACATCATTGTAAGGAAAGATTCAGACGAACTTGTTAGGGGCGGCATAATTTTGCCGTCCTTCAACAAGCAAGAGGATGTTATTGGATTTCCATTCAGTGGTATCGTTGAATCGGTTGGTGATAAGGTTTCCGATATAAAGGTCGGTGATCATGTTGTGTTCAGTGATTTATGCTCGCCTTGGATTCTTGATGATGAGGAAGAGAAAAAGAGGTTGCTTATTATGAAAGACCGTGATATAATTGGCATTTTAAATGGATAACAATTTTTTGAAATACGTTCTTGATAACGGGGGTGTTCTGAAACGACTTGAACTCCCCGTGTCGTTTTCGGAGGGACTTGGGTTGTGCAATCCCTCCATTTTTATTGATGGGAATGATATTCTTGTGAATGTGAGGCGGGTGAACTATATGTTCCATATGTCAATGTCGCACGTTTGGAATACCGCCTTTGGACCAGTGAATTATCATCATCCCGACAATGATGTCAAACTCCGTACCGAAAACTACCTATGCAAGATTGACTCCAATCTGAATGTCATTGATGGGAGTGTTAAGCATGTTGATTATTCCAAATTCAACAAAGAACCGAAATGGGGATTTGTTGGCGAGGAGGATGTCAGGATTGTAAGATGGGATGACAAACTTTATTTGACTGGTTGCCGTAGGGATATTGATGATAAAGGGACATCAAGAATGGAGTTGAGTGAGGTTGATGCGAATGCGGTTGAGATGTCCCGCACAAGAGTTCCCGCACCTTTTGATGACAATAGTTATTGTGAGAAGAATTGGATGCCTGTGATTGACGAACCCTACACCTATGTAAAATGGTGCAATCCTCTTCAGGTTGTCAAATATAATCACGAAACGGGCAAAACGGAGGAAGTTCTTTTGAAAGAATATTCAATAGCATCTAACGACCCCCTTTGTGATTTGCGTGGAAGCAGTCAGGTCATAAAAGTGGATGGTTACAGGATTGCCATCGTACATGAGGTGAACTTATGGACAAACAGATACAATGAGCGTGAGGCAAGATACTATACAAGATTCATTGTATGGGATGAGGGTTGGAACATTGTGAAGTTGAGCGACAGATTCTGGTTTATGGACTTTCCTGTTGAGTTCACCACTGGCATTGCATATATGAATGGGAACTTCATTATTCCTTTTGCCGTTTCCGATAACGCAGCGTTCATTTGTGCAATTTGCAAGGATGCGCTTTTCTCATACATCGGTTTGGAATGTGACAAAAACGCATTCCATGATGTTGGCATTGAGGGTGGAACTGACAAACTTCTGCTTGATTATGTTATGCACATAAACTCCCCAGAAAAGTCATATATGGTTGGGTTTGAGTACTTCAGCAGGAAACAATGGAGTGAGGCACACGCTTTCTTTTTGAACGCTGCCGAAAAATCAGTTGCGGATAAGACGTGTTATAAGAAGGTTGGTTATGATGCTTTCTATATGGCACAGAAGTGTCTTGAAATGTGCGGTGGTCGTATGGAGAAGGCAATTAGACAGTATTGTGAACTTATTGATTGGGATTCCACAAGATGTGAGGCATACTATGAACTTTCTTTGTTGAATTATGGCGGTACAGAAAATCGTGGAGATTTCTACACAGCACTTGGTTACGCATCAATTTTGCGGGATAAAATTTCGGATAACATGGAACTTGTTGAATGGTATTGGAGTTCACAACCTATCAAAAATGTTATTGACAGGTTTATGATGCAATACTATATATGCTGCTATAGATGCAGCAAAGATTATGTTGCGGTTGATGGACTGAAAAACCTTATTGAAAATGGTTGTAAGGAAGTCAGCGATTATATAAAATCATTGGGTCTTAATTTATGATGTCATTTGCAAAATTCATAGCGGACAATCATGGGATTGTCAGAATGGTCAAGCATTCCGATGTTCACGATTTGCGGAATGGAATTACAAACCCATCCATATTGAAGCATAATGGAAAGACGCTTGTTACCTTCAGGTCTCCGAGTTATTCCTTTCTTGTTTATAGGGAGAAAATGCCAGATGGTCGCAACATTTCATATTTCCCGCAAAACAGGAATGAAGCACCTGTCAGTTTTTCATCATATAATTATATATGCGAACTTGATACCGATACGCTTGAGGTTTTCAATTCAAAACCCATATTGACGGATTTCAATGATAACAGGGAGGTGTTATATCGTGGTCTTGAGGATATTCGTATGTACAACGATGGCGATAACCTTTGCTGTTCAACAAGCATATTCACAAATTGGGGAAAGGTTGATATGCGCATCAACAAACTTGATTCGGATTACAATGTTGTTGAGGAAAAAACATACAACCTTATAGGTGTTGAAAAGAATTGGATGCCCGTCATCGGCAGACCGGGTGTGTTTGTCCATACCGTTCCTGGTGTTGTTGTTGATACGAATAAAAACGATGATGTTATCATCAAGGATACCGATAGGAATATGCTTTATAGTGGTTCAACACAACTTGTTCCATATAAAGATGGTTATATAAGCATATGCCATAAGAGATTGACGAGCGATTATGTGAAGCATATGGGTTGGGGGTATTTCCATAAGTTTGTTTGTTGGAATAAAGACCTTGAGATTGCAGGCGAATCTGATTGGTTCTCGTTTATGGGTTTCCCAATTGAGTTTACTTGCGGACTGCTTATTGATGGGGATGATGTGATACTCCCGTTCAGTGTTTTTGATACGACTTCGTTCATTATGAAATTTGATGTTTCAGTTATAGAACACATGCTCAATAAGACTGATATTAAAGAACGTGATTTCGGTGGAAGTCCTTTGTGTAATTTAATTATGATGAATAGGGATGAGGATGTTGCTATGGCAATGGGATCATATATTGTTCATGCATCGGATAATCCCGCATCAAGAATATGCTGTTATAGTTACATGGCATCCATACTTGACCCCCGTACCGCTTTGGATTTGTATGTAAGGTGTATTTGCGAACTTAAGAAACTTGATATGCGCACCGAGAATTGGTATGTGAATGCAATTCTTGGTGAGGATGAAATTGTCGGGCAGATTAATAATTTGCTCAATGTGATAAAATAGTGATTTTTTTTATTATATTCAATAAAACGATATAACAACGATATATCATGGAAAAGATAAGCAACATTATCAAAAGCAATGGAATGAAAAATTTTCCGATTGAAAAAGATGGCAAGACTTATTGGGTTAGTCGTTCAATTGCAGTACTCGGACTTGTTCTTTCCCGTAAGGATGGGGAATGGTATGTCCTTGTAAACAAACGAGGTGAGGGTTGTCCTGATTTCAATGGGATGTGGAATATCCCATGCGGGTATCTTGATTACAACGAAACTACAAAGGAGGCGGTTGCAAGGGAGGTGCATGAGGAATGCGGTCTTGATATTGACCCTTCATTATTCACCTTGTTTGCGGTCAATGATGACCCGAAGGATGCACATCAGAACGTGACATTGCGTTATATTGCCAAACTTCCTACCCATTATATGTATCTGCCTTTGAGCAACAAGGACTCGGAGGAAGATGAGGTTGAGGGAATTAAGTGGGTGAATATCAAGGACATTGACAATTACCAATGGGCATTCAACCATTATGATTTGTTGAAAAACACACTTCCTGGACTTTTATTAAATACATATTTGTAAAATTTCGGAAGTTTTTTATTATATTAAATAAAGAGTTCTTTGAAATAATAGATAGATATGGTCGGGTTCAAACTTATTGTGTAGGCGTCCGTGACACCGAATTCACGCTTGCGGAGAGTCATAAAGATTCGATGAAACAAGAAGTGATGAACTCACATACGGTAATAAGAATCACACAGCAAAGGTTTTTCCATAATATTTAAATTCTTTGTTTTTGTTAGTTAATTTTTCTTTTATTTTTACACCTATAGATTCTTGTGGAATTACCCGACCAAAACATGGCAAAGGTTCATTACAGCAAATAGTAAAAGTTAAGGTAGCATTTAAAATTCAAAAAAAAATTAAAAAGTTAGTATTTCAGAACCTTGTAAATGTCATGGTATAAAGAAAGGCGGTTACGGCAAACTTGAATATTTAAGCAACAAACTTTTAATTTGGAAACGCTAAATACACCGCCTTGTTTTTTGAAAACAAGTTTAACAACAATATATTAGATTATTATGGAAGATATTAACAGTCAGAATTTAATTTCGCAAACCACTCCAATAGTGTGTGAGGAATGTGGTCACGCAATCTTCACACCCGTTTATTTTCTCCGCAAGGTGAACAAACTGCTCATTGGCGCACAAGAGGATGGTATTATGCCTATGCAATTCGCTTTCGCTTGTGCCAAGTGTGGTCATATTAACAGCGAGTTCAAACCTGAAGGACTTGAAGATGATGCGGAGGAAAAGAAGGATGAAGAAAAGAAATCCGATTTGATTATTTTATAAAAGTAAAATCATAAGAATTATGAATCAGCAGGAATTGAAAAAACTTACAATGGTTGGAGTGCCTTGTGCAACAAACACATATTCGCCAATTTCCAATATGGTCATTCACGATACAATCATTGACCAGGCAAAGTCAAATGGTTTTGATATTACTGATATGTTTGTCAAAACGAAGAGTGGGTTCAACTGTATTGCGATGTATTCGCTGACGGACAAACTTGCATCTTATCATGACCCTGAAATTGGTATTCGGGTGGCATTCAAGAATAGTTATGACCGAACGATGTCCTTCGGTTTCGCTCTTGGCAGTGAGGTATTCATTTGCAGCAATGGAATGGTGTCAGGTGAATATACCATCAAAAAGCAGCACAGAATGAAAGATGTTGAGAAGTATGCGAAGGAACTCATTTGTCAGTATTTCGGCAACGTAAGAGGCGAGCATGAGAAGAATCTGCATCTTGCATCGGAGTTGAAGAAACACGAAGTTACCCGTGATGATGCTTCAAGAATTGTTGGGGAGTTGTTCATCAACAATAAAATCATCAATCAATCACAACTTCGTGAAATGACCAACCAAATGTTCAATTCCGAGAAGTTCCGTAATTTCAGCAACAATGAAATTATTTCGGGTTGGGACTTATACAATCACGGAACCGAAGCATTAAAATCATCCGCCAATGGAAACTCATTTGCAAAGCACATCGGATATAGCGACTATTTCAGAGGATTCTTTGGAATCGGAAATCAATAATCTCGTTGACAAACTTGAAGCGGATAACGTAAAGGGAAACTTGAAAATGTTCACGGATGGTCTGTTTGATTCTGATATTGATACTGACTATGATGTGGATTTCAATTTCGGGGAACCAGTCAAAAAAGATGAACCAGAAATAACCTATTTTTAGATGAAATACACATTGCTTATAGACGGTCACAATTTCCTTTTCAGGAGTCTTTATGTTCTTCCCCAAAAAAAGAATGTGAAGACTTTGTCCGATAAGGAGTCCAAGGAAATGTTCGTGTCCAAACTTAATCAGAATATCAGTGCTGTCCTGCGGGATATGGAACCCATTGTCGATAGATGTGTAATTGCACTTGATTCACAATCGTGGAGAAAGGAAATTGAGTCCAATGTGGACTACAAGGGCAACAGGCATCAGGAGGAAAGCATTGATTGGGATGGTTTCGGGGAATGCATGCGTGAATTTGTTGATGGGTTATCCAAGTTCAATATAGTTGTTTCCAAGACAAAAATGGCGGAGGCGGATGACCTTATTTTCTATTGGTCATACCTGCTTAACCGAAAGGGTATTCCTGTCATCATTTATTCAAGCGATAAGGATATGTTGCAGATAGTGGACATAACCGATAAGAAAACCGATACCCTGCTTTATTCGGATGTTACGAAAAAACTTTACGTTCCGAAGGGGTTTGAACAACTTGCTGATTCTGGCAATGTGTCTATAGAGGAGATTTTCGCAAATGGTGGTTCGTTTGACATTTATGACCGTTTTTCCAATTTGAAGATTCTTGTGAACAAGCGCAAACTTGAAATGATTGAGGTTGACTCCGAGCGTGTCAAGTTCATAAAGGTCATTACGGGTGATAAGTCCGATAACATTTCATCGGTGTATTCCTATGAGAAGAATGGCAGAACCTATAACGTGACGGACAACAAGGCGGAGAAAATTCTTGAATGCTTTGAGGAAAAGGTGGGTGGAATCAATGGCGAGTATTTGTATGTGGATGATACCTTAAAGGTGCTTGCTGAATCATGTTCAAGTGTTCTTAAATTGGAAGGTAAGGACGATGAGGTTATGAACAACATAAAGCGGAATGTCAAATACATGATGCTTTCGCTGAATGTCATACCGAAGGAGGTTGCGGAAAATATGTTGAGCGATATAAGGGTGCTTGCGAAGAAGATGCGGAAGGTTAATTTCTCCAATCTTCATACACCTGAATCAATTATAAAGAAAACAGAAGGCATATTCAAGGATGTAAAAGACGATGATATGTCTTTCATCAAACCTGATAATAACGCATTATTCTAATATGGAACTATTTGATTTTATAAAGTTTCTTTTTACGACATCGGATGACAAGGATTGGTTTTCACTTTCGTCTTATGAGAAGGCGAAAAACCAGTTCATGCTCAACCGCATTATGTCAATAGGGTTTCCCGTCAATGCAATGCAACTGAACAAAATCAAAACCGATGGTCTTGGTGTTGTTGAGGTGTGGAGAATGTTTGCTGGGCGGTTCTATGGGAATCGTGTCCCGAAGTTCATTTACACGAAAACGAATAAACTTCCGAAGGATAAAAGTCCTATTGCAGGCATCCCGAAGGAGTGCATTGATATATGGTGCGAGAAACATGAATGCGGTGACAGGGAGTTTAATGAAATGATGAAGTTCTCTCCTGAAAGTATGGTTGCCGAACTTGAGTATATAAAGAATTTCTTGGAAAAAGATAATAAAAAGGAAAACGATGAAAGAAATAAGTGATTTTTTCAAATACATTATAGCATTTTGGGTGCTTGTATTCCTTATGCTCATAAGGTCATTCTTTTGGGCATGGATTGCACAACTTATATGGAACAACATTATTGTCGCACATCAGATTATTGCCTCAAATGATATAACCTATTGGCAATCCTATTTGATTTGTGCTGTTATATTTGTATCAAAAAGTGCGTTTTATGCCAAAGGAAGCAACAAATAATTTCTTTTCACCAACCGATGTGTTGACCCTGCTTCGGAGTGTGTTGTCCGTTACAACGACAATATACCCCGATATGTATGAGACTGACAAACGACTTTTTGAGATAATCAAACCAAGATTGAATATAAAACGGAAGAAGGTGGTTTATCATGGTGAGACGTTCAATATAAGTGTCCGTGAAATGCTTGCCCTTATTGATATCAGATATGGGTTTGAGAAATGGTTGGATGAGTTTTCAAAAAAATACAATCTTGATGATGGCATTGATAAGAATTACAGGAAACTTGTGAATGAGTATTCAAGTGCCGAAATTATTTTGTACTACAATCTATTTCCGAATTTGGCGAACATAACAGTATCCATTGTAAGCGGAGATGATATGCGACCAAAAAGAGACATGAATACGACTGTCATGAAACTACCCGATACGGAAATTGATACCATAGAGATTGTCCTTCGTGATTTCTATCCGCAGGATGTTGTTGATATCATCAATCAGTTCTGCATAGAGAATGGTTCTTTCCGTAATGATGGAATGTCCCGTACATTCACCACCGTTTGTGATAATGTTGAAGAATTCCATAATGTTCTGAAAAGCATTGCGGAATGGGGAGACAATGAGGAGTTCCTGAAAGTTTTGCTTTCGCCTCTTGTGTTTACTGATATAAATGAAATAAAAGATGTGGCAGTTATTGTCACAACCGATTATCCTGATTTATAATTTAATTTTATTCATATGAGACCTATAGAACTTACAAATGAAAATTTTGATGATGTCATTTCCAACAACACGCTTGTTATGATTGACTTCAACGCGGAGTGGTGCGGACCTTGCCGGGTGCTTGGCAGCATCATTGATAACATTGCGGAAAACAGGAATGATGTCGCAGTATGTAAATGCGATGTGGATAAAAACTCCGACCTTGCGGGAACGTTTGGTGTGATGAATATTCCGTTCATTGCATTCGTTATGAATGGCAATCTTGTGGACTCACTTGTCGGATTACAGAACGAAAGTGATTTGAACGCTAAAATTGACGAGTTACTTCAGTAGTTGCTAGATTTGTTTTTTGTAATTGAAAAGGCAGGTTGGAAGCACCTGCCTTTTTGTTTATAATATTCGTCCAAGAAAACCACTTGGTCTTTATCCAAGCGGTAGTTTACAAAAATGTTCCGTGAAAGATTCCTCCTTTCAAGGAGGAATATGAAACGGAACTAACCTTGTTTTTCAATATATTCTTTCAATGTTTTCTCGCTAATATCTCCTATTGTTGAACAAAAATACCCTCTTGTCCATAAATGATGTTTTCCGCTCCAATACCATTTTGACATATAATTGAAATGATTATGCCAAACATCATAAGTTGATACTTGTTTCAGTTTGTGTATTATGTCTGCAACACAACAGGTCGGTGTTGCTCTTATCAAAAAATGTATATGGTCACATTTGACTGAATCAATTTCCATAATTTCTATAGACCATTTGTCCTGCATACTTTCAGCACGTTTCATATATGCCTTTATATCTTCACTTATTGAACCAAGTAACTTCTTTCTGTATTTGGTTGAAAATATGATATGATACCTCATCTTGAATTTCTCGTGGTTCAAATGTTCATAATCATCTTTCATAAATTCTATGTAAAAATTGGTCGTATAAATATATTTATAAATATAAAAAATTACATACACTTGACAACCGAGGAAAGAGCATCAAAGAACAAACGCATTTCGGAAACGAAGCGTGCAACCGTTTCAAGACATCTTGGAATGGACTGCAAAACCTTTGATGTCAAAATCCAAGAGAACTCATTGTGCAACAAACAAAAGGAAGCGTTGGAACGCATATTCCTTGAACAGAAATGGTACAAGAACTATATCATAAATTGGTCGAACCAATCCGACCAAAACAAACTTTCAAAATTTGACACAAGGCAGACTTCCATAACCAAGAAGGACAAGGATATGAATGATGTTGAAGTTCAAATCCAATACCTTTCGGCACAGTCAAGGCAATGCCTTCTTTCAAGGATGCTTGCAAATGCAAAAACGATAAAGACATTATCAAACAAAGGATTCCAAAAAGGCGGACATTTGAAATTCTCAAAAGAGGAAACAATCATTGACTTGAAACAATATGGTGTCAGTCACAAGATTGTCTCAAACAAAAGAGTCAAGATTGCAGGAATTAAAAAAGCATTGGTTGTCAACGGGTTGAAACAGTTTATTGACATTGAAGGGATTGAATACGCGAATGCAAGACTGCTGAAACGTCCGAGCGGATACTATGTACAATTCGTATGCTATGTTCCAAAGGAAACCAAGCAATATACAAAACAAACAATAGGTGTTGACTTCGGTTGCGAGACAACATTCACATTGTCAAATGGTGAAAAGATACAAGCATCGGTTCAAGAAAGCGACAGACTTAAAAGACTTCAAAGGAAGTTGAACAAGAAACAGAAACTGTCGAAGAATTGGTGCAAATGCAAAAAGCAACTGAACAAGGAACACGAGAAACTGACTAACAAGAAAAATGACTTGGCAAACAAGATTGTCCACAAACTATGTGAATACGAAACCGTTGTCATCCAAGATGAACAGATTGCAAAGTGGCACAAGAACGGTCACGGAAAGAAAGTACATCATTCTGTTCTTGGAAGAGTCAAGTCAAAATTGAAACACAAACCGAACGTAGTTGTCTTGGACAAATATGTTCCAACGACAAAGGTCTGCACAGAATGTGGATGCTATCACGATGAACTGAAAGTCTATGACAGAACATTCAAATGTGATTGTGGTGTTGAAATGGACAGAGACGTTCACGCTGCAATGAATATGGTTTGGTTCTATGAGAATAATATAGGCACTTTGTGCCACAATGTAGGCACTTTGTGCCACAATGTAGGTGTGGGACTCACCGAAGTTAAGCGTGTGGAGATGCGGGAAAAGATTTTGGATGCTGTGAGGCATTCAAACCAATCAGCATCGTTGAATCACGAAGCCGACACCCTTTAGGGTGACGGTAGTTCACAAGCGTTATAAATTCATCTGCCTGTTGGTTTGTTGTTTTGTACATTACTGACCCGTAATCGCCCCAAAACGCAAAACTTATTTCCTTTGCGAGTGAAACCGATTCCATGTCCATTTCTGCTGATGAGAATAACAACACCTCAAGGTAGTTTTTCTCCATCATCTTTTTTTCAAAGTGTGTCGGATACTGTTTTCCATCTGCAATAATGTTGCAGGTGTTCAGTTTCAGCATATCCTTCCTGTTTGATGACACAAGAATAAGAAGTGAGTTGCCTTCGGTTGAATCAATTACAACAATCGGACATACGCTTAATTCTGCGGATGTGTCAATCTGCATTGACTTGCAGGTGAGTACCACATATCCTTCATCATACACACTATCCGCAATTATGAAATTGGGAATGGTGTCTTTCTGCGGAGCGGTTACGATGGTGGTTGTGTCTTTTCCATCGTTGTTTCCATTGTGCTTCCCACCCGTTTCGTGGCATGTTGAGCATAACAATGATAAGGTGATAAATAAAATAAGTGTTTTCATAATGTTGATATATCTATGATATATCCATATTCGGAATTATCCATTTTATTCTTGTATTATTTATAAGTTTAAAAGTTCAATAGTCGCTTCACAGTTATCCAAGCAGTCATCAATTATCTTGAGTATTCCACTTGGTTTGTCTATAACTCCACGACTGTACTCGACATTCCTTGCCGAGGTTTTAAGGTCTTCTACTGACCTATGCCATCTGACTTTCTTGGTTTTACTTATACAAGTCAGTCTGTTTTTTAGATTTAATATAAAACCACAATACCAATACCTCAAAGAACTATAAAACGCAATATATTTATAAAAGTCATTCTCAAGATTTTTTACAAGACTAAAAGGGATAATTCCGTTTAT
>JAEEGL012037514.1_pt1 | contig 14840 bp, 7 predicted proteins | sample 9134231 | NCBI WGS metagenome assembly JAEEGL01 (sample SAMN16246548, study PRJNA631951) | gut metagenome | biome: gut microbiome; feature: rumen; material: fiber-attached | host: Bos | place: Iran: Karaj | collected 2018-10 | reverse complement strand
GACGACGACGATACGGCGAAAGTTCCGAACGGCGTGAAGGCGGAGGATGTTCTGAGAAATCCGTCGCTGTACAACAACGAGTATGCCTTGACGAACTGGGAATGTTGGGAAGTGGGCGGCAAAAAGATTCGTCCCGCCCACAAGGAAACCACGGTGACGGTCGAGGGTCTTCGTCCGAACACGCTGTACACGGCGATATTCTACAACGAGTTTGCCAAGCTGAAAGGAAGCCCTGAACGCAGAGAAGTCCACCGTTACGTGTTCCAGACATCACGTTACGGGAACCTTGCCGAGCAGATAGGCAGTTACCGACAGACGGCTGCGAACGGCGAGACAGCCGAGGCGGTGCAGGACTTTCAACGCAGGGTGACAGTTACGGAACTTGCGAAGATACGTTCGATTGTGTCGTACAGAAAGAGTGGCGACAATAACCTTGACAGGACCTACACCGACCCGTTCGACTGCATGATGGAAGGCGTTCTTGGTATGCCACCGCAGGAGAAGCCGGAACAGTTGGAAATCAACAGGGTTCGCAACGAGAAGGGCGACGTGGTGGGCATACTGCTCCGCAGTCCCGAACCGCTGATAGACCCGAAGATACCCGACCAAGAGCGTAGTAAATTCTGTAGTCTCATAGTTCAGCAACTTGCCACCTCACTTACGTACAATAGAAACTATCTGTACTCGAAGGATTGTTCGCAGTTGTTCATCACGACGGACTCTTTCAAACTATCGGGGAAATCGTTCCACCTTGAATTTAAGCCGTTGGAATGGACTGGCACGGAATATAAAGCGATGGAAGATAGTGTTGTGACGGGGGAAATTAAAATGGAATAGGTAGTCATATCATCTGCTCAACCAACGTCCAATAATAAAATGCTTCGGGACTGGGGATTTTGAGTTTGTTGAGTTTTGTTGTCAATGTCTTTCCTATAGTTTTTCCCTCTATATCGGACAGATTTTCCGAGTACTTTTCAACGCTTGAGATACCATGTTCTATGAGTGTGATAATGTAGGCAACACGTGATGCATCAACAATCGCATTCTCGATTCTATACGGACTTTTGTACATAAATGGTTTTATGCTTATGATTCCTTTTTGTAAGAGTTCGAACTTTTGTTTGTCTATATAACCACGGGAACAAATATTGAGAGCGGTATCGCGAATATCATTACAGATAGTTTTCAAATCAAACGGCATATTTCTATAACCACACTCAACCTTTGCGATTTTCTTAAACGATTCCGACGTAATTTCAAGACTGTCAACGTGTTCAAACAATCGACCTATGTCATATAGTTGTTTGATGATTTCCAAAGTCGCCAAGCGTTCTTTTTTGTAATAAGGAATACCGATAGTTTCGGGTGCAAATGCTGTTAGTTTATCACCAAGTATATCACCCACCGAAGGTACTTGTACCGTGTTCGGAGTTCCAACAATCTCAATCAACGGATTTTTTATTTCAACTTTTTGCGGAGCAATGTAATGGCAATCTTCATACAAAACATCTAACAAAATAAATGAGGTTTCTTCATTATCGTTTTGATAGGCAACTCGATAAAAAAACTTTGAATGACTTTTGGGGACATTTTTCCCTGCCTGTTTACGTTCAATAAGAGAATAGTTCAAGAATCCATTTTTTGCAAACTCTTTCAGATAGTCTTCAATGTTGGTACCAAGAGGACAAAGAATGTCTATGTCGATAGACAATCTATGTTCCGTTTCGCCAAGAATGAGCATCAAACTCGTGCCTCCCTTGAAATAGAAAGGACATCCTGCTGTTGCCAACATATCTAACAACGACAATGCCCGAATAACTTTTTCAATTAAGTTTTTGTCATTAAAATTTAATTCCAATGATTTTTGATTTATCCACTCGGTTGTATAGCATTTTGCGTCAATCATTTTGTTCCATCTTAATTGTTAATCCTCGTCTTTTCCCATAACGGACAAGTTTGCTTAGATTTATATGAAATAGAGTTTGGGCGTTTTCAAGCATATTTTCAGATTCCGCTCCTTGTAAATAGGAGAAATCGTCATCTTTTTGAATATCAACTAATAATTTCTCTATGGTAGGGACATTTACTCCGTCGATGTTCTCCATGGGAGATTCCGAAACCAGCGGTTTTACAATGACGGCTTCGTTTTTCAAATCAATGTAGCGATACACAAAACTACTATCGGGACATTGATAGACAATAAAACCTTTGTCTTTCAAAAAGCCAAATACACTTTCAACCGCTTCTTTGTTGGTTTCTACATACGTGATGTTATTTTCGGAAAGATGATGTTGCAACGCTGAAAGTACACGACCATTATAAATACAAAAGGTGGCAAAAGGGAATTTGTTTGTCAGCAGCGAAAAAATCTCTTTATCCTTTTTGCTTGGTATGATTTTGAAAATATTCTTGCTCGTCGCCAAACAATACACACCCTTGCTGATTTTACTTAAAACCCCTTCGTCTAAAAGTTTGGTTATATTGCATTTTATTGTCGAATATGACCATTTGTTCAATTTTGATAATGAATACAATAAGTCCTTTGTCGAGAATGATTTTTGGTTCTCTGCATATTGAATTATTATTTGCTTACAAGTATCCATATCTAAAAAACATGCACAAAATTAAATATATTTTTGGCAATATGCAAGTTTTATTGCCAAAAATATAATTGCTCGTTTTATAAGCAAATATATTTTGAGGCATTATTTCACGTAATATAATCCCCCCGACGTTTATAAATATACGAATACATAATAATTGTTGAAAACAACTATTTAATTAACCAAATGGCTACAGCCTGACCTTGTATATTTTTATTACCTTCAATAGCCCATAGTTCAGTTTCAATTTCATTAAAAGGAATATTATCTATATGATATTCATTCTTAAAATTTGTACTATAACTATTCTTTTGTATATTTTTTATTTTCTTAATTCTCTTTTTTTGACTGAACGAGAGCCATCTTTCATATATTTTCGGTTTTGATGACGATGGTATTGTTTTTAACGTCTGGGTTTTTATTTTCTTTTGGGAATAAAACCATTTGCTATCTCCACAACATACAAAAAAACAATAACTATTTATATGTTGGTGTTTTACAAATGCTAATCGAATAATATCATTATAATATTTCTGTACACAAGGTTCAGAATTATCGTGTACATACTTCATCTCAAAAAAAACATAATTTCCATCATCTTTAAGTTCACAATCTTTTTCGTCATTTTTTTTGATACAAAAATCAATATGACGTGTTATGAACTTTGGATGCTTCTGTTCTAAAACTATCGTTTTCTCTTTTCCATATGTGCGTTCTAGTAATTCGGTAAACGGAAATCTAATTGAACTTTCTAACAATATTTTAGAAATAGAGACTGTATGGTAATAATTTAACCAATAATAAATAGCGTTACACAAACGTTTGATATTGATGGTTTCTTGTACAGTTGAATTCATTTTTTTAAGACTTCATTAATTGTTGTAAAGTTTGGTCTGTAAGTTTTTTAAAATCAATATCATCTTTTAAATTATTTAAGTCGGTAATAATTACTCTTACCCACGGATTATCAAGGTTGACATCTATATACTCATTATAGCCGATCCCTTTAATATATTTTGATACTTTGTTATTCATATACTGGGTAGGATTTTCAGAAGTAAATCCACCTATTAAAATTGCAAGATATAAACAACGACCGCTAGCTAATTCTATTTTCTTTTCAAATATTCTGTCTTCAAGTGTCATAATTGTATTTGTTTAAATTATTATTTTATTCCAATTCCTTTTCTCGTCAAATTTACATTTTTTTCTTCTAAAAGTGTCAACTTCCCTTTTTCGAAGTTTTTAGATAGCTATAATAGTGAATAACTTATAGGTAAGATATTGTAATATATATTTATTAGGTTCAATTCCTCGTTTTATTATTCTGTATCTCCCAATTCTTCAGTTCCAACACGTTTGCACTGTCTTTTTGGTCGTAAAACAGCACAATATTTTTACTCATTACGCCCTTTGAACTTTTATATATTATACCATCTATTTTCTTCCCTTTATGGCGACAACAATATCTAATGTATTCTGCAAAAATTTGTGTTGGTACGTAGCTATATTTACTCTTTTCGTCTATGGATTTTGAAATTTCTCTTGAGAAAGACTGAAGAAAACTCAGTTCCTGCCAATGATTAGCCCAAAAACTTTCTTCTGGAAGTTGAGTTAAATCTAATATTGTCAGTTCTTGTTTTGTATTAAATTCACCTATTGCACAAAATTTCTTTGCAGAATCTCGTGCTTCTTCTTTTGCCGTATCTCGGTCAAACGCGCCATAAAACATAGATATACCCATAGGATTCATTCGGTTCTCACTTGCATTTTTGTTAGGTGGCGATGTCAAATTTTCAAATGCTTTCACTTCGCTTTTACTGTCAATATATCGACACCTAAATAACGTTGTTTTGCATGGCAATGTGTTATATAATCCTAAATCACTAATTGATTTTGATATTTCTGTTAAAATATCTTGTAGCCCATTTTCCTCTGAATGATAAGTTTCAGCAAATTGAGGTAACATATAAAAGGTAAAGCGTCTCTGATGAATTACCATAGATGTAAATTCTCTCCACAAGTCTGTCATTTCTTCATCTATAGTTCTAATAACAGAATCTTTCTGTATCCATTCTTCTTGAAGAAAACAATTTTGTATATCTTGGTCTAATGCTTCGTTATCAGAAATCAAATCTATTTTCTCTAAAAGTTCTTCTACACTATCAAAAGTTTTTGCATTTTCACGTGTCACATAACCATTCACTCTTTTTAAACCTGGAATAATCTCATCATCGTCATCATAAAACGCTTTTTCTAAATAAAGCCCGTCTTCATCAGGAGTTGTATAATATTGTCTTATTCTATTCATTGTATATTCCACAAAATCAGAAAGGGTGATTACACCAGTCTTTTTGTTACAGTAACTGCAAACACCTTTATGACTATGTTTTTTGACATATCTTCTTAAATATACGTCTTTGTAATGCCTCGTACATAAACATTTGTTTTCGTCAGGTAAACTATATCCTCGACTAAAATCTTCTATCTCTTTTTCTTTGTAATAACCCATAAAAATTTTCTTTTTTATACTAAACACAACAAAAATACCATTCTTTTTTGATTTTACCATAAACTATATAAAAAAATAGTTTATGTATATTTTTGCATTTCTCTTATTTTTATATTTTTTCTTGATTTTGCACATGTCTTTTTTCAAACAAGTTGGTAGTCATAAAATTAAATAGTGTATTATTTACACTTAGAATATAATATAGAAAAATAAAAATTAAAATCCAATAGAGAAATATTTTTTTTGCAAAAATGTTTCCCTATATATTTGTAATCGTGATAATATTCTTTAAAATTAAAATAAAACTATATGAAACTCAAACATTTATTCTTAACATTCAGTTTTGTAGTTGGAATCTTTAGTGTTGCATTTGCTCAGCAACAACAAACGGCATTGAATGTCACAACTACCAGTACATCAGACACTCTGAATTTTGCAGGACGAGAGCAGGCCTGCTTTACAACAAGTATTGCCAATAGCGCTGTTGACGGCAGTAGTATGTTTATTGACAATATGCAGTTAGATTTACCAGATGGTTTTGACTTAATTTCGTTGGAACTGAAAAAGGGAGAAACGACTTTGGCATTAAATTCCCTATCTATGCCGTTAAACGATACGTTAAAATCAGCCGAATCGTATCTGTTAAATTACTGCATAAGGGTGAATTGTAATGCCGTTCCCACAAACATTTCTAATCAATTTTCAATACTTCACTCTAATATTTTGAAGATATCTTATACAGAACACGACTCTGTTAAAGTAAAAAATTATCCGACAAATAGTTACAGACTTGAAATACCAAATCTCTATTTAAATATAGGTAGAACTTCCCAAAACAACAACACTCACGATAATGTAAAAGGAATCATTTGGCAAACACCTGTTGTAGATACGTTTACTATCAAAAATTCAGATGGAGCAGGTCCTGTCTCCAATATGCGTATTTCAATGTGGATTATGCAAAATACAGATGCGTTTTCAAACATAAGATTTAATATTGCTAATCAAGAATATATTCCAACCTATGCTGATGGAATGTATAGTATAGACCTCACAACTTCTGATTTTCAAAGGATTGTTTCTGAAAATGTGTTAAAAGGGGGCAAAGACTTTAAAGTTATTGTATCATTCCTGCCTTCAAAATTCTACTTACAGACTCAAGTAAAATATATTGCAAAAACAAAAAATGGTTCCGATGTTTGTAATGAACAAACAAATGCTTCGGCTGTCCGTAGTTATTTATGTTCAGAGCCCAATGTGAGGTTAAGTGCAACAATGAACATATTACAACAAGCAAATTATTGTGGAAGAGATTTTATTTGTGATGTAACTTTTACAAATACATCTGAAAACGTAATAACAAATACACTTACTAATGCTCAACTCGTATTCAATAATTCTGGATATGATATTATCTCAGTACAACATAATGGAACAGAATTAGTTCCCATTTCAAATAGACAGTATCCCTTACCGACTACTGATGTAAATGGGGATAATATTCCAGATTTACAGCCCCAAGAGAGTTGCACAATTAGGATTATTGCAAGGCTAACTGCTCCTACATCCGATATAACTTTTCGTATTAGATTAGTAGGATTTAGCATTGATGGTTCCGAAAAACGACAAGATGCTACTGTATATAACACTCTTTCTGTAAGAAACTTTTCTCTGTTGTCACCAAGTGACAGCAGAGGTGGTGATACTGCGACATATCATTATGATATAAATTTACAAACCATTCATTATTTTTCTCAACGAGAATTGGGATTTTTGGATGTGGACTATATTGGTTTACTGTATGATGATACCATAAGAAGAGTATTTGATATAACCACACAAAGTTTTTCTAACTCCGACACTATTTCTATTATTGCTTCTTGTGACAAGCCTCAGTTATTCAAAATGGTGGTAAGAACTAATGAATGTGATGTATTGTACACCAAAGCAACCCAAACGGGCAACTCTATCGTAGAGTGTCCTGACTCATTGTATGGTGCTGGTTGTATGTCTATTCGTACAATAGATGTATCTCCTATTATTCCGCAACAAATAAATACCTGTGAAACCTTTACAATTAATGCAACGGGAGAACTTGCCTATTGGTGTACCGACACTTGTCCAAATCCACAAAAAATTATGGCACATATCTATGATTTAGACGGAAATCTACAATTTGAATCCGTTGCATGTTCTATTTCTGTAAACGGTTCATCATACACTATACAACCTTCAAGTGAGATTGCCATAAGTAACGGTATAGCATGGACTACCGACATTATCCCGTCATTCCCTTGTTCTGACACATTAAACAAAATACCGTTACAGATGGCTGCACAAGTGTTTATAAAAGGAAATCACCGTCTGCCAAATATGAGTAATTACAATATCCGTGTAGTTTTTTCTGCTGAAGATGATGAAAACACAATCTATATTGCAAATAGCAAAGGGGCGACGTTAACAGTTTATGACCCTAGTTTAGATGACTCTCCATATAGTTTCCCGTCTTTAGTAGAGGGAAACGCAAGGGTTGTATTGCGTATGACACAGGCGGCGGCATCTGCTACACAACATCCTATACGCCTAACTCACGTAGATTTGCCAGCAGTAGAAGGATATTATTATACGACTACATCTGAAGTAGGAAAACCTTTTTCAATGGATATTCCAGATGCAATTGCATATAATACGCAAGATGGTAGTCAAAACGCCGAATTTATCCAAAGTGTTAGGGCATTATGTATAACTGATGGCACTCCTTATGATGGCACATTACATGGAACTTATACATATACAGATTTCTATGCTTCATGTCAGGAGAATGAAACATTTACTAAAGATTTTGCTTGGACAAGTAACTTAAATGCTCCTATTATAGAAATGGATTCATCAATGGAACAAGGTCTTACGAGATTCACGACTTGGAATGTTTTTGTAAGAAACACAGGTCATGACAAAGCACCCAACGTAACTTTGCGAATTAAACCCAATGAGAATAATGCGACGGAACTACAAATAGTATCAATTTTGGTAAACGATAGGTATATTGAAAATCCTGACTATAAAATAATTGATAATGTTGCATATGCTAGAATAGGAACTATTGAAACAAATCAAAATAGACCCGTAAAAGTAACAGTGACAATGAGTGGTTGTAGTGCAGATGGGTTTAGTTATTTGGATGTTTCCGCAATATGGACATGCGAGGATATTATGCAACAAGAAAATATTGACGAGGAGTTTGAACTAAGAAATTGCAATAATTTCTCTACACGATTGAAACTTGAAAATATGAAAGCGGAACTCTTTGCTCTGGAAACATATCCCACTCAAAAATACAAATTGTGTCAAGACATTCCTATTCATTTAGATGTTTTCAATTCTGGGCGAGCAAATCTTACGAATGTTGGGTTTGCAATAGAAAAGAGTACATTAGACACAGTAAATGGGATATTCTTGGTTGATAATTCTATTGCTGTAAAATACGATATAGAACAAACTAAGTATATAGCAGGACAATCTATTTTACTTGATTCCGCAGCATATAACAATACAACCGATAGTGCTTATGCTGTATTGACCAATAGAATTTTAAACGGTATGGATTTGCCAAGTCGAATCTCTGATAATAATATTATAGGGATTGATTTTTCTGTAAAAGCGATCTGTTCTGATAACACAATTATTAAGCCATTACTATTTAAAGCGTCGGCATTAACTAACTGTGGAGAAATACAGGAAAGACAGTTTACATATTATTTACCAATTGAAGGCCTTGACCAAATACGAATGATTGGAGTAACAGCTTCGAGCACTCAATTTACCGCTTTACAATCGGAAGGGATAGCAGAAGGACAACTTATAGTAACTGTGACAAATTCATCATTGGAACCATTAAATGATTTTCGTGTAAATATAAATTTGCCTGATGGTTTGGTAGTGACCACTCAAAGTGGAAATCCACAGATTAACGGATTTATCATAGAAACATCACAAAATTCTTATGGTGCGACAAACGCAACCCTAAATGCACCTTCGGGATATAGTCTGCAACCAAACTCATCTTGTACGTTTACATTAACACTACAAGAGAATAAACTATGTCCAAAACTTGCGTCGAAAGCGTTTGTAAACGTTGATTTACCGACAAGAGTTGCAAGTGCCTGTGGAACTGGTGTTGATAGTTGTGATGTTTCCGTTCAAACGGATGACACAGAAGTTGTGTTAAAACGTATGCAACAGTCAGTTACGATAACTATTACAGGTGCCGATACAGTATGTGTTGGTAACGAAGTGACGCTGACTGCTTCAGGTGCTGATTCGTACCAATGGAGCACAGGTAGTACAAATGCAACTACCGAGGTTACGTATCCTACCACAACGTACCATGTGACAGGGACAACATCAGAGGGTTGTTCAGGAGAGGCGGAACATACAATAACTTTCGTTGAACGATTGACACAACCTCAATTGGTATTGGTAGTTGGTTCTGATACGGTTACCAATGGAAAAATCCAATATTCAGATTGGACTACAATGGGGGAACAAATTATTCATACCATAAGTGATGTAGAAGGCACTTTGACTAAGATAAGCGAGCCAAATGATGGTAAATGTGGAATCTATGAATATCAATATACCATTACGAATCAGTGTGATTCTCTTGCTACAAGCATTACCTTTGAGGTTGAAAATTGTAATACCACAACGTGCGAAGACGGCGATTTGGTTGTAATAGATGGTAAGCCCGGTTATTCTTTGGAAGATTTAGACGCTCTGAAAGGATATGTACAAGAGGGCGCAACATTACAACCTTCTTCTGATGGAGGGTTTACGATAACAATTCAGACTAATTGTGGCGAAACAACCTATACGCTTAATAGTTGTTTTCTTGATAATGCCGATATAAATAAAGACGGCGTTGTCAATAATGTCGACATTGACAGGTTGGCAGAACTGATATTAGAGCAAACAAATTGTCAAAGTAACCAAAATAATTAATGCAATGAAGAAGATTATTGTTTTATTCTTCACGATAATAACATCGTGTTATCTCTACTCACAACCATTTGAGTACGAGTGGCGAGAAATTACTAATAAATCTATGAGATTAGGTAGTTCTGTTCGTACAACAACATTTTTAACTGCTCATACCAAAAATGGACATATAGTTATTGCAACAGAAGAGGGAATGCTTGCGGAAACTATTGATACAGGGAAAACGTGGATACCTGTTTACGATGCGTTTGACATAGACGAAAATATCTTTACCCAAAAAGCAATGCATAATGTTCAAACATCAAAATTCAGTTTCTCTTCGGATTCTTTGCATGGTGTCTTTCACTCATCATATATAGAGGATAATAAAGAGAAAAATGTGCTTTTATTCACTACCGATGGTGGTCATATATGGAATAAATCGGATATTCCTATTGGAGATAACTATAAAATGTTAGATATGACTTGGAGAGATGAAAAAACTGTTTTCGCTGTGTTTTTTAATAACAGTGAAAAGGAATTATATATCTATTCAAGTTTTAATTCGGGGGAACGATGGCAAAAACTCACAGATAATGTATTAACTCAATCTGTGACATCTTCTTCGAAGAGTTTTATCGCATTTGTAAACGAAAATTATGGCTATATGTTTACAAGATATGGATATTGTGTAACAAAAGACGGAGGTGTGACTTGGGAAAAAAATAGTTTGGATATTACACCACAATTCCTTTTTCAGTTCAACAACGGACAACTTTTATTAACTGTACGAAGCAGTTGTAATACGACATTGGAAGGTTGTAGAATAATAAATTTGTTTAATAGTAAAAGTTCTGGGATGACATACTATGATGAACCTATTTTTATGTATGACCTTGGCGAAGGAAAAGTGTTTGCATCAGTGCAAGATGGATATTCTTCAAATAATAAGAATATCGTTTCTACAGATAGTATGCGTATATGGCAAAACACCCAAGACCATTACACCCCACCTGTTGATGCTGTGTTGGCGACTATGAATGAAAATGTGTCAAAATATGTATATAACGGTACTATGGATGGTAAAGCCTTGTATGTTAAGTCCTCACAAGAAATATTTGTCATTGGGGCTAAAAAAGGTAGGTTATTCCATACTATGGATGGTGGCAATACATGGACATACAAGGATTTTAACACTACATTATGTGAAATGCAAATATTTTCAGATGACATTATTTTTATGACAGGTAATGATAGTTTATTTATATCTTACGATGGTGGTGAATCTTGGAAAGGGAAAAAAATGGATATTTATGGCTCTAAATATAAACACCTTCGATTTTTTTCAGATAAATTTGGATATGTGTACGATGATACAGAATTATATCAAACTCAAAATGGAGGTGACACATGGAAAAGAGTCCAAAATACAACATGGACATACTATGAATATGGTGGAACCTTAAATGGTGCTTTTGCTAATGAAAATCTTGGGCTGTTTCAAAGCGATAATTCAAAGACTATATTAGTGGCAAACATAGACCCGGAGAAAAGCACAATGACATTTTCTGTAGTAACAGATTCGGATATAAAAGGGAATATGCCACGTATAAATATAGAATTTTATAATGACCGTTGGATATTAACAGATTGGTGGTATGGCTATATTTATACGTGTGAAAAGGATTTAACTTTCAAAAAGGTTGCAGACCCAATGGTTGATAATCCCAATAATACACATTCTGCAAATTACTATCAAAAAATTATTGACTATGGAAATGGAATACTATTCTTACCAAAATTATCAGAAAACATTCTTTATTTAAATGATACAGCAAGAATTAGTTATGATAATGGGGAAACATGGGAAGGTGTTCCTTTTCTATCCCCCAATGCTGAATTACTTGCAAAATCGAATAACCCTAATGTTATATATGCTTGCGAAAAAGAACGATATCTTCGAGTGTACAAAGGTATTCACAAAATAAAAACATCTGAATCGTCTTTTGAAAAACAAGAAAACGGCACAATCCAATGCTCCATAAGCAATGCAGAAAATCAAAACTATACCGCAAAGGTTTTAGTAGAACAAGTAAATGGTGCTTCTATCGTGGTAAGTGAGAACATAGAAATAAAATCGGGAGAACCTTTTGTTATAACATTACCTAAAGGCATAGAAGCAAACTATGTCATAAAAGTAATCCCAGAGGATGAAGAGGTCTATGAGATAGTTCAGAGTCAAGAATTTATAGTAAACAACGGTGGTAGTGCTATAGACGCTGTTTCTTCGGATGATATTCAAATCCGTGTACTAAATGGAAAAATAGAATGTAATTGTGATGATTATGCAATATACAACGTAGCAGGGCAAAAAGTGCAAACCAATGCTTCTTTGCCGTCGGGTACGTATTTTGTGCATTGCAATCAACAAGTTAAGAAGGTTATCGTTCAATAACAATGTAGGGACAAATGATTATTTACCCCTACAATAAAAAATAAAAACTATGAGGTATAAAAATAAAATAGGAATAACAATCATCGCACTACTTTTGGCGGTGCTCGGTTCGTATGCCCAAAACCTCGAAATGACAGGTTCGTCGATAGATTGCAGGGAATCTTCCTCGTCGGTTGATTATCTGCCATACGGGATTTTAAGACCTGGTGCTCACTCTACGTATGAGTGGAGCATTGAGGGCGGAGCGGATTTCATTACATCAAATACTGCAACAGGCACTGGCGTAATGGTTCGCTTTACAGAGGGTACGGGAACGGTTTTATTGCGTGTTACGGAACGTATCGGAAGCAGAATAGTGGGAACAACGGTAAAAGAAATTTCAAAGAACATACGCCCCACAATGGTTTCCGTTGACGGTCCCACAGGTTGGGGTGCAGTATGTTTAGAGCAAAAAGGAGTGGTTTATACGGCAACGGCAAACAACGCGCAATCTTTCACGTGGACGGTTCCCGAAGGTAACACATTGGTGTCGCAAAGTGGCAATACAGCCGTTGTTGATTTCCACGGCGTTGCAGGAAATATGGTTGTATGTGCCCAAAACGGAGAGGGGTGCGTTTCATATAATTGTCTGCATCCGTACGTCGCTCCTGTTGGCGACTGCCCACAACCGCAGCAATGCGAAATGGCTATTTCGGCAGAAAACAAGTCGGTTTGTCAAAACGATGTTTTTGATGTCGCACTTTCAATGTCCGATGTGGAATGCTATTGTGTAAACAGTATGTTTTTCTCGGTACGCTATAATTCGTCTGTTCTCCAACTTGAAGGAGTAAATTCCCAATCAAACTTTGTTCGTTTCAAAGATTGTGGCAATGGAATGGTAAGTGCTATAATCAGCGTGGAAAATGGAACAGGATTCAGAGGTGGCAACATTGGTACGTTACGTTTCAAGGCGTTGGAATCGGGAACATCTGACATTACGCCTATAAGTTTTGAATATACAGGTTCTGGCGATGGTGAAGAACCTACCGTTACGTTCGTCAATGGTGTTGTAACGGTTGCACCAAGCACAGAGGTTCAAATTTCACCAACCGTTTCGGAGATTGCAAAAGGCGAAACCGTTGCACTGCAAGCCACTCCAGCAGGCGGAACGTGGCAAGGCGACGGCATTTCGGGTTCCACGTTCAACTCGGCTACTGTTGGCGTAGGTAAACATACGCTAACATACGTTGTAGCACCCAACGGAGAAACGTGTGGTGGTCGTGACAGCATTGAAATTACCGTCACAAACGACTGCAATTTCAGATTTATACTCCCCGACACGGTACTTTGTGAGCCAGCGGGATTAGTTACCATACCTGTCCGAGTGTCGGATATTTGTGCCTGTATATCGGATGTACATTTTTGTTTGACATACGACACGGCAGTTGTACGTTATGTTGATATTGAAAGCAACAACAAGATGGTTTATGTAAGGGAAAATGGGAACGTATTGAGTGCCATTGTGTCAAATAACGCCCCTGTCACAACAGAATTTTTGGCATTGCAATTTGAGGTTGTCGGACAAGGCGAATCGAATATGACTTTGTTCGTAAATGACATTCTAAAAGATGGGAACCTACAAAATTATACGGCAACAGGAACAATTACCATAGGACAATCGCCTATTGTACAAATAGATGTGCCACAAACATTCTACGAACAAGACACGGCAATAGCACTCACGGCTATTCCTGCAAATGGTCAATGGGTGGGCGACGGAATAACCGACGGGAACTATTTTAATCCGTCATTGGCAGGGATTGGAACCCATACATTGAAATATGTGGTTTCGGCGTATGACGATTATTGTGCAGCAGAGGATTCGGTACAAATCGAGGTTAAGTCAAATTGTCGTTGGGAAGTTCTGTCGCAGGATTACAATGCGTTCGTTGGCGATACCGTACAATTTGAATTTGGCTTGAATAACCCTGCCAATTGTGGTTGTGTATCAAGTTTGATAGCGACAATACAATATGACAATGAGAAATTGCAGTTTAACGGAGATACCTCATATTCGTATTCACAAAGTGGTTTAACTATTAAGTCTTGTGAGGGTGGAATCCGATTATTGGTTTCTTCATCAGATATGTTGCCTATTTCGCTTCCGTTTGTCGCAAAAGCGGAAGGAAACGCCATTGTTCAAGCCGAAGTTGTTGATTTTATCGGCAATATACGTGATGTATTATCTGCACAAAGCAATGTACAGATTGAAGAAAAGGTTGTAAGAACAATAGAAATAGCCGGTGCTCGTGTT
>JAEEGL011846522.1_pt1 | contig 14840 bp, 12 predicted proteins | sample 9134231 | NCBI WGS metagenome assembly JAEEGL01 (sample SAMN16246548, study PRJNA631951) | gut metagenome | biome: gut microbiome; feature: rumen; material: fiber-attached | host: Bos | place: Iran: Karaj | collected 2018-10 | reverse complement strand
CCTCGACGAGAACTACGACCTGATCAAGGACACCGTCTTCGAGCTGAAGCCCTTCGACGTGGTCTACATCCGCAAGTCGCCGGGCTATGAGGAACAGAAGAACGTGAGCATCAGGGGCCAGATCAACTTCCCCGGCACCTACGCCATGACCACGAAGAACTACCGTCTCTCCGACCTCATCCGCGACTGCGGCGGCATTTCGGATCAGGGCTTCACGCACGGCGCCAGTCTTGTGCGCACCATGAACGAGGCGGAGCGTCAACAGCGCGATGCCTTGAATCTGCGCTCCCAGATCGAAATCTACGAAGACGGCTTGCGCGACGGCAAGGACATGAACATGCAGGTGGCAGACTCTCTGCTGTCCATGAAGTCCATCTCCGACAATACCTATCCCGTAGCCATCGAGTTGGAGAAGGCTTTGGCCAATCCCGGCTGCATCTACGACCTCATCCTGCGCGAGGGCGACGTCATCACGGTGCCGCGTCCCGAATTCACCGTGAAGGTGAGCGGCGAGGTGATGCATCCCGTCTCCATGGCCTACGAGGAGGGTAAAAACCTCAACTACTACATCCGCCACGCCGGCGGCTACGCCCGCAAGGCTTACAAGAGCAAGGTGTACGGCATCCACATGAACGGCAGCGTGGTGAAACTCTCTGCCAACTCCGTCCGCGACATCGAGCCCGGCACCGAGATTGTCGTGCCCTCTAAGGCCGGTAAGAAGGGCATGACCACGCCTGAAATCCTGAGTATGTCCTCCACTGCCGCCTCAATGGCCAGCGTCATCGTGGCGCTTATGAACATTATCACGAAGTAAGCACACCATGGAAACACAAAACAATAATCAGCAGATCATCGACCTCGGCAAAGTATTCCGTACGATTTGGGACAACAGGAGGCGCTTCTATAAGGTTTGGGCTTGGACGTTTGTTCTCTCCTGCATCTGGATTCTGCCGCAGCCGCGCTTCTACACCTGTGAGGTGAAACTTGCTCCGGAAATGAACGGAGAAGATGTTGGCAGCGGTCTTTCCAACATAGCCTCATCCTTTGGCTTCAATCTTGGCGGCGCCGCCGGACAGGATGCCATCTATCCAGAACTCTACCCCGAGCTCTTTGAGAGTCCGGAATTTATCGTAGGTCTTTATGGCGTGCAGGTCACCACTAAAGACCATGAACTCACGACGGACTATTTCACCTACATGAAGAAGCACCAGAAGAAGAATCCGCTCACTTGGCCTTTTGTGTGGACACGCTCCAAGATCAGCAGCCTCTTTGAGACGGAAGACGCCACTCCGCGAGGGAGTGGTAAAGGTGACATCAATCCCTTCATGATGAATCGGAAGGATTATATCCTGATGCAAAAGATTATGAAGAACATCAGTTGCTCGGTGGACAAAAAGACTAGTGTTATCACCATCAACGTGCAGGATCAGGACGCCCTTGTCTGCGCCACGATGGCCGACAGCGTGAAGACCCATCTTCAGGACTTCATCATCCGCTACCGCACCAGCAAGGCAGCAGAGGATGTGGTGCACTACCGGCAGTTGCGCGACAGCGCCGAAGCGGAGTACGATGCCGCCATGCAGGTCTACAGCCGCTTCTGCGACACCCACAACGACATCATCCTGCAGAGTTTCCAGAGCGAGCGCGACAAGTTGGAGGGCGACTTGGCCATCAAACAGAACTCTCTGGCTGCGATGGAGACCCAGCTGCAAAACACCAAGGTGAAATTACAGGAGAAGACCCCGGCCTTCACCACGCTGAAGAGCGCCACCGTGCCGGTCAAGCCTGCCGGTCCGAAACGCATGCTGTTCGTGCTGGGTATGCTGATTCTCGTCACCTTCGGTTACTCTTTGTGGATTACACGTAGCATCATATTCGGCCAGGGGTAATGAACTTGCTACAGATCGACATACAGCAATCAAAGCTAATACCGTTTGTCGCAATTTCCCTGTTGATGACACATCTGACCGTGTCCTTTTTCGACATGGAGATGTTTATGGCCTCATACGCGGCACTGGCAGGCATGCTGCTGGCGTTTTTCGGCTCCTTAGTGTTACTCGGTCGACAAAGGACTGTTCACTTATTTGACTTCTACGTACTGCTGTTCGCGTTTGTTTTGGAGGCGATTTCACTTGCAAACGGGGTGGATTGGAAGACTTGGCTTTACTTCTCCCTGGCTATTTCCGCGTATATCTTCCTGTTCAATTTTTATTCGGAAAGATATCAATCAATCATCCTCGCAATATTGTGCGTACTATCCATCGCCATCTATTGTCAATTTTTTCAGTGCATTACCCACCCGGATATGTGGCTGCTTGAAGACACGAAATTAAATCATGGTTTTATCTTAGGCGGCAACTACAACCAGATGGGCAGCAGACTCATCATTGCGCTTACCGCAGGCATGCTGAGCATCAAATACAGCAAGTGGTTCTGGTTGAATCTCATTCCTCTTTTTGTCTGTTGTTTCGCCATACTCTTCATGGTCAAATCCATGACAGCACTTTCCTGTCTGTTTCTTTTTCTGCTCTTCTTCCTTGTTCCAAACAAAAGGCTGTTGTCATTCGGGGCAATATGTGTGTATGTCGGGGCCGTTCTCTTTCAGGTGGTCGTCTGTTTCTCGGGCACAGGACTTGAGAACAATGAACTGGCACGATGGTTTATTGTGGACGTTTTGGAGAAAGACATGACGTTCACCGGACGAACGGAAATGTGGGATTCCGCTCTTCGCATCATCACAGACTCGCCGATTTGGGGATACGGTTTTGTCGATTCTGACTGGTATCGGGCACACATGTCCAACCGTGCTGTCGGTGCCCACAATTACATCCTGAACACCCTGGTGTACGGCGGCGTCATGCTGCTTGCGCTCTACGTCGTTATCGCTGCTAAGAGCATCGGCAATTTGTTACGCATCAATGACACCACCTCAATAAAAATGATTGCCGCCTTCGGTGTCATGTGCATCATGATGCTGTTTGAGGTCTATGAGACGCCACTGGTCTTTCTGATGCTGACCATCATGTATTATTATCCCGGTCCGGAACAGCCCGCAATTCAAGAATCCGATGCAAGAGAACAGTAACAAATCCATAGCCATCAACTCCATCGTGATGTACATCCGACTGGCTATTGTGTCGGTCTGCGGATTGCTGTACACCCGCTTCTCTTTGCAGGCTTTGGGTGTTGTGGACTATGGCATGTTCGCTGTCGTCGGCGGCATGGTTGCACTGATGGCCATCTCCAACTCCATCATGATTTCCGTCTCCAACCGGTTTATTGCCGTTGCTGTCGGAAAAGGGGATATTGAGGCAACAAACAGGGCGTTCAATGTCAATCTGGTCATTCACATCCTGATTGCCGTCTCCGTCGTCCTTTTGGCCATACCGCTGGCTCATTGGTATATCACCCGTTATGTCAACTATGCCGGCGACATGCGCAACGTGTATCTCGTTTGCGACATTTCCATCATCGCCTCGGCCATCTCATTTATCGGCGTACCCTACAACGGTTTGCAACTGGCACGCGAACGCTTCTTTGTATATTGCTCGACAGATGTCGGAGCGGCCTTGCTCAAGCTCGTTGTTACCTGGCTCCTCATTGACCACTTCGAGCACAAACTTTTGATCTATGCTCTGACGATGGCCTTCATGACGGCATATCCCACTTTTATCTTCATTCTTTATTGCAGACATTGCTTCCCGGAGATTGTGCGTTTCCATATCGTGCGCGACCTCAACGCCTATTGGCACGTCCTGAAATTCTCCTTCGGTGTCGGCATCGGCACCTTGATGGGCATGGTCAAACTGCAGGGCACACAGCTCATCATCAATGTCTTCTTCACCACGACGGTCAACTCCGCGATTGCCGTAGCGAACGTTGTCAACCAGTTCATTCAGATGTTTGCCAACAATATCAGCAAGTCCATTGCACCTCAAATCTATAAAAGCTATGCGGCAGGCAATGAGGACAGATACACCTATCTGGTGTGCCTTGCTTCCCGCCTGACCTATCTGGTGATGCTGATGATTTCACTGCCGTTTCTTCTCATTCCCGAGACTCTGTTCGGGCTTTGGCTTGACGAAATTCCGGACGGAACGCTGATATTTTCCCGCCTCATGATTATTGACATCCTGATCGTTTCGCTGAATTCCGGCATTGTTGACCTGATTTTTGCATCCGGAAGGATTTATTTATATCAGATTGTAGTCAACATTCTTGTTGCCGCATCGGTTATTTGCGGTTTTATGAGTGTCCAGGCAGGTCACGGCGGTGAATCTCTGTTCTATTGCTACATCTTCTTCTCCGTCATTATATTCTTCACCCGTCCCGTCATCATGCTTCGGGTGGTCAGATTCCATATTCCGACACTCATCAAAGAGTCATACCTCCCCGTTATCCTGGTCACATTGTTGACCGCTCCCGTTTTCCTCTTACGCCATCACATCAACGCCTGGCTGCTCATCTTCACCGCGATGCTATGGTATCTGGCTGTTGTATGGATTCTGGGATTAAGCACAAGGGAGAGGACGGCCATATTAAACTACGCACATGACAGAATCCGTAAAAAAACTCTTTAAGTCTGTCCTCTCTGAGCAGAACTACAAAAAGCTGCAGGACTTAAGGACTAAGATTTACATGAAGATTAGTCCCAGGAAGGGCGTCGGCATGATATTCCGCTCTTTCCTCGGATACGATATGCCATGGGACAATCCTCAGGATTTGAACGAGAAAATCAACTGGATGAAACTCTATTCCGATACGGACGTGTGGTCCCGACTCGGTGACAAATACCGCGTAAGAGAATACATCAGGGAGAAAGGATACGGTGATTTGCTTGTCCCCCTCATCGGCAAGTGGGACCATGTGGAGGAGATTAAATGGGACGCGCTACCCGACAGCTTTGTGATGAAGATGAACAACGGCAGCGGCGACATTCTCATCTGCAAAGATAAGTCACTATTGGATGTTGAGGCCTGGAAAAAGAGATTCAAAAGACTGTTCAAAAAGGATTTCGGCACCACACTGGGGGAATTTCACTATGCCAAGATGAAACCGTGTATCATCGCAGAAGAACGGCTCGATGCTGCGAAGCAATCCGTTAAAAGCACATCGCTCATTGATTATAAACTCTGGTGCTTCAACGGTGAAGTCACCTACATTTTGGTCTATCTTAATCGCCAGCCGGATTCCGTACAAGTCACCATCTACGATACGGAGTGGACGCCCCACCCTGAGCATTTCAGGTGTACGCCACAACGCATCCAGTATAAAGAAGCACTTCCGAGACCTTCTTCTTTACCGCTGATGATAAAGGCGGCATCGGATTTATCCAGGGGGATTCCACAGGTACGCGTGGATTTCTACGAGGTGGACGGCAAATTGTATTTCGGCGAGATGACATTCACAAGTCACTCCGGATATATGGATTACCACACCAAAGAATTCCTGCTTGAATTGGGTAAAAAAGTCAAGCTATGACCGTCCTCTACTTCCTCATATCCACCGACCCCTACTCAGGTTCCACGAAATCGTTCCTGCGACTGCTCACAGGCATCATGCAAGCCGGAGTAAAGCCCCTCATCGTCGTTCCCGACACCGACGGCATTTACGGCACTCTGACGGGTATGGGGGCAAAGGTCATCGTGCAATACGAAAAAGGCTGCACCTGGACCGGAGCCAAAAACCTGAAGCAAACGCTCCTGTATATTCCGCGTCAGATCGGACGCATGTGGATTAACTGGCGGGCACGTCGCAGCCTCGAAAAGAAGCTGGAAGGCATCGACGTGGACCTCGTCCACAGCAACAGCACGGTGGCGTCGCTCGGCCGCTACATTGCCAACAGACGGAGGCTCCCTCATCTTTATCATGTCCGCGAATACGGCGACAAGGATTTCGGCTTGACGTATTTCCCCACCAACGCTGTTTTCCGTAAACACCTGAGAGATGAAGGCACCTACACCGCCTGCATCACACGCGACATCCAGCGCCATCACGGACTCGAAGGTCTGCCCTCTTCAAGGGTGATTTACAACGGCATTCTGCCGGAGAAAGCCGAATACGCCCCCGTGCAGACGGAGCGTAACTTTTTCCTCTACGCCGGAAGGATAGAGCCGACGAAGGGCCTCCTGAAGTTGGTGAAGGTCTACAGCCTTTATGCCAAGAGCGTCCCCTCGCCGCTACCCTTGAAGGTGGCCGGGGAAGCCATCGACAGCGCTTATATGCTATCCGTGGAGCGTTGCATTTCTACAGGCGATATTGGGAACCTGGTGGTATTCCTGGGCAAAGTCGATGATATGACAGCCCTGTATCAGACGGCAAAAGCCATCGTCATTCCCTCCGAGAACGAGGGCTTCGGCAGATGCATGCCGGAAGCGATGTCGTGCGGCTGTATTGCCGTCGGCCACAACACCGCCGGCACCCAAGAGCAATTCGACAACGGCTTGAGGCTCTGCGGCACGGAGATCGGCCTGCGCTACAATGACGAGGAGGAACTCCTCTCTGCACTGCTGCGCGTGCACAATATGCAGGAACAGGAGCAGAAGTCCCTGCGTGGAAACGCTTTCCGTTGTGTCAGCAGCCTCTACACCGACAGAGCTTACACCGATTCCGTGTTGGCATTTTACAAATACATATTGAACGAAAAATGAATACACCACATATGAAACCCAGAATCTTCGCATACTACCTGCCTCAGTACCACCCGTTTCCCGAGAACGACGAGTGGTGGGGCAAAGGATTCACCGAATGGACCAATGTGGCCAAGGCCCGGAAGCTGTTTCCGGGACACTATCAGCCGCGCATTCCTGCAGACTTGGGCTTCTACGACCTGCGTGTTCCCGAGGTGCGCGAGGCGCAAGCCCGGCTGGCTCGCGAAGCCGGTGTGGACTGTTTCTGTTATTGGCATTATTGGTTTAACGGCCACAAAATGATGGAACGCCCCTTCGAGGAAGTAGTGCAAAGCGGCGAACCTGATTTCCCCTTCTGTCTGAGTTGGGCCAACCACTCCTGGTATGCCAAGACATGGAACAAGGACATCCCCGACCGTTTGCTCATCGAACAGACCTATGGCGGCGAGGAGGAGTATACCGCACACTTCAACGCCCTTCTTGAAGCCTTCCGCGATAAGAGGTATATGCGCATCAATGGCAAATTGGTGTTCGGCATCTACGACGCCTTCGGTTTTTCCGAAATCCGCAACTTTATGGCGGTGTGGAACCGCCTGGCCAAAGAACACGGACTCGGCGGCTTCCACTTCTTCGGACAGGCTTACAAGAAGCACCAGATAAAAGAGTTGCAGGACATGGGCTTCGACACGGTGCTCATCGACTACACCTTCCTGCGCCAGAGTGCCAACCGCTGGTTCTCGTGGCTGCTGCTAAAGCTGCATCTGGCGCCGCAGATCATGTCATATCCCGACTATATCAACACCTATCTCAACAACTATCCCGACCTGCCCGGCGTTGCCCCGCAGATTATCTCCAGTTGGGACCACACGCCGCGCAGCGGCATGAGAGGCTCCCTGTTTGTCCGCAACACACCCCAACGCTTCGGGGACTTTGTGGACCGGCTCCTGCGCAAACTGCACTCCTGCACCAATTCCGCACCCTTCGTCATGATCAAGTCGTGGAACGAATGGGGCGAAGGCAACTATCTTGAGCCGGACGTCAAATACGGGAAGGGCTATCTCGAAGCGTTGCGCAAGGCCATAGACAACAACCGATAAATCCCAGGAAACCGATGAAAATATTCGATATCGAACTGGAGTTCAACCACGACACCATAAGGCAGAAGATAGAGCGCTGCTGCCGCGAACACGACAAGGGATACGTCTGCATCGTGGACGGCCCCAGCCTCGTGCGCTCACACACCGACCCCGAATTCCTTCGCGTGCTGCAGGGGGCCTGTTTCAACTCCTGCGACGGCGGCTCCATCGCCGCTATGGCCAGCCGACTCCACAAGCAGAATCTGAGGGCATTCACCGGCCCCGAAATCTTTGCCGAATACGTCACACGCAGTGATTTCAGACAGGTGCTGCTGGGCAATACGGAAGAAATGTATCGGAAGGTGATGCAGAAGGTTAAAGAAGTTCAAGGAGTTCAAGGGGGAGAACATCTGCACCACATTCCTCTGCCCTTCTGCAAAGTGGAGGACTTCGACTATGAATCCATCGCCCGAGAAATAGACCGCCTCAAAGCCGACATCATCTGGGTCAGTCTGGGCGCGCCCAAGCAGGAGTATTTCATGCAACGTTTGTTACCCCATCTTCATCGTGGCCTGATGCTCGGCGTGGGCGCAGCGTTCGCGTTCTACCTCGGCGAGTTGAAGGACTACAGCTTCCGCATCGGAGAGTATCGCTTCAACTGGATCTACCGCCTCTTCATCGAGCCCAAGAAACAGTTTGCCCGTGTCGGCACCATCTTTCGCTATTATCCCGCTATCTACCTTAAAGAAATGAAACGGCTCCGCGGATGAGACGAGCTCTGTCAACCATATTTCTGATGCTGCTGACGGTGACGCTGAATGCCGTCACACTGAGCGTACAGACGCAACAGGACTTCGATGCACTGAGTACACGCATCGCCGAAGAAATCGCCCGCGGGGAGAAGAACATCTCCGTCAACATTGAAGCACGGACACTGACTTTCGCCGACACCCAGATTTCAATATCGGGCATTCATAGCAACGATGTCAGCATCTCCATTCACGGTAAGGGAGTGCAGCTCACGAGCCGGGGACATCTTGTGCGGGCTGTGACTCATCCCTCGCTGATGTACCTCAAAGACGGTGATTACTACAACCCATGGACGGAGTTCCGGCAACTCCATGACACCATATCCATTACAGACGAGTCATCCCACTTGTGCGGCATCTATACTTCTTCTAAGAACAAGAAAGACTTGCACCCGCAAAACATTTTCATCAACTACACATGCTGGTACACTTCCAAGACAAGCCCCGTCACATACATTAGCAAAAACCGGATAGAGTTTGACGGCGGCGACTGGGCTGTGCCCCAACAAGGAAATTTCTTTAATGTCAACATGGATTATTCGTATGCAAAGATCTTTCCTCGCTATCGCCTGTTCGGGGTTAAAGCAGTACCTGACAACCTGTATGAATGTGCTGCCTCTACCCTCTTGAAGATTGCATTTTGCGACTTTCAAAGTTTTAGCATAGACAACATAAATGTTACTGGCAGCAGCGACAACGGTGCTCTTATCCTAATTGACAGTTCCAAGGCTGACTCCATAAGTATTTCTAACAGCACATTCCGCTGCATCGGGGGCACCATTCTTCTTGACAGGAAATCATCTAACGTCTGCTTCTCGGGCAACCGCGTGGACACGTTCATGGGTTACGGCGTGGAGAGTGAAGTTGGAAGCACGGGATCGAAGGTTCATGACAACAGATTTTCCAACTGTACACTGAGAATGGAAATGGGATTCGCCATAAAGATGCGCGGCGACAACTTCATCGTCAGGAATAACATCATCTCCGATTTCTGCTATGGCGGCATCGGAGTCGGCATATATGCAAAGACACCGACAGAATGCAAATGCAGGGGTACAGTATCCGACAACGAGTTGTACTATACCGATGCTTTCCTCGCGAATCTGTCCCAACACACTTTGATGGATACCGGCGCCATCTACACCTGGACCCGTACGGATGGAGTCACTATCAGCAACAACTACATCCACGATATCGCCGGCATCAAAAGCAACAGCGGCATCTTCTGCGACGACGGTGCGAAGGGCATCACGCTCTCCGGCAACCGTATCGAGCGCATATACAGCGGCTACGACATAGATCTGCGCTGGTGTGAGACTTACAAGGCCGATGTGCCCGACCACAACAGCGGGAACCGCATATTCAACAATCAGACTACCGGCAAAGTCCGCTTCGAAACCCAACGCCCGTAACAACACCATGAAAAAGATTCTGTTTATCAGTCAATACAGTCCTGAAGCACGTATTGTCGGCGATATGATCTACACTTGGGACATTCTTCGCGCCCTGAAACATAACGAAGGAGTGTATGTCCACTTCATCGCCTATCAGGACAAGGAGAAATGGTATGAAAACGAGACGAAGCAACTGGCCTCCCTCGTAGACAAAGTCACTGTCGTTCCGTTCAGGCATCTCAAGGCCTGGCAGATGGCGCTGTCTTTGTATCCCGCATCCATGAGGAACAGGGCTCATGGATACATGCAGTCTGTTGTCAACAAAATCCTGGAGAACGAACATTATGACTGCATCATGTTCAATACTCTGAGAATGGCTTATCTCGTGAACAGCATACCTGCCAAAGACAGCAGGCTCGTCTATCTCAGCCACAACATTGAAGCAGAAGTGTCGAGGAGCATATACAAGACAACCGGAAACATCATACAGAAGCTCATTTATTGGCAAGACTATATAAAAACTGCGTGGTGGGAAAAACATCTTATCCGACATTTTGATGCCATTACCACCATTTGCAGTTATGACGCCAATTATTTACTCCACAACAATTATAAGGGCATCGTAAAGGTCATACGTCCAATCGTTAACCTAAAGCCCAATGATTCGCCAAAGCAGCATACCGGAAAGATTATTATCTGCGGCTCTTTTACTTGGCTTCCCAAAAAGCTGAACCTGAACAGAATTTTCGACTCCGGGAGCATCGCACACCTGGAGCCCAATGGTTGCCGACTGCAGGTGGTGGGCCGGACTCTGCCGGACGATATCGAAAAAGGGAACAGTCTCCCCGGCGTTCACGTTACGGGTCCTGTAGAGGACATCACGCCCTACTACGACGATGCGGAAGTTGCCATTGTCCCCGAACTTGCAGGCGGAGGATTCAAACTTAAAATAGCGGAGGCGATTCTTCACCACATCCCCATTGTTGCCATCAAGGGTTCAGTGACGGACGACAACATGATTGCCGGCGTACACTACGTGGAGGCCGAGGACTTTGACGACTTGATAGACAAGGCAATATCGTTGGTGCATGACAGGACGCGACAACAGGAAATCACGGGAAATGCCATCAAACTCTTCATGGACACTTACTGCATTGATGCCGTAAGCAAAGAAATTGCAAAACTAATCTCTAAGTAAGCAGTTATACCCCTCACTCGTTTAACAATTATTTTTCTATAATTTTGCGTTTTCTTAATTCCATTACCAGATCTTTGGTAAATTCATCGGCACCTAGAGCATTTAAATGCCCACCATCTTTAAAGTACCTATTTTGATGGACATATTTTTTATTATTTGCAAAATTTATGAGCGGAGTTGTATATTTGTGACACAGTACCTTAATGGGCTGTAAGGAAGCGGTGTCCATACCATCCCACCATGGTGAAACGACAAACACGATTTTTATATCCTGTGATTCTTCTATCATTTTTTTTATGCAGGCAATCTTTAGAGAATCTAAAACATACTCTTTTTTCTCTGGTTTCCTTTTCTTTATCTTCATCGTATCCATTTTTTCAAGATACGGACGGAAACCTTTGACTCCAACATCTTGTTGAGGATGCAGATAGTCAAAAACGATTTGAACAAATTTTGCATTATATCGATACATTTGACTTCTCATTTTATATTTCTCTGTATAATCCACAGATTCAAAAATTTCAGGAATGCTCTTTCTATTATAATATGGTCGAAGGTTTCCGAGATACTTATGATTGTCCTCGCCTGCAAGCAAGTCAAAGGACGTAATTACATCATAAATCAACACTTTTGGATGATACCGCTGACATATTAACTGATAGAATCCATAGTTTAATATGGCACCGTTTCCGTCCTGACCGCAATTGTAACATGACATATCCAGAGAATCCTCAATAATAATAGGATTATAATGATGCAGCGCACGTGAGGAACCCAAAATCAAGATATCATCAGTCACTTCGTTACAAATAATATTATTACGTCTATTGTCGCCACCCTTAGCGTGAAAGGATAAATAATCAAACGCTCTTCCCATCAGAACGTCAAAAGCTATAATAATCAGGAAGAATACTCCTATTCTCAATAAAAATCTTCTCATCTTAATTAGAAATTAACGTATATAAATTGATCTGCACCAAATACGCCCATCAGCATTATCATAATAAAAACATAAATATACGTTCCCCATCTAATATACGTTTTTTTATTATCAAATAAAATCAGTCTATTGGGATGATACTCATCGAAGAAATCCTTTAATATTAACATCGTAATTCCTATGACAGTAAAAAGGATATCTGAATTTGATGGCAGAAACAATTTCATTGGAAGTGTCGGATCAAATATTCTGGCTATCACTCTGCAAGCCTCTCCCAATGTTGGCATACGGAAGAATATCCATGCGAAATTGACGAGTAGGAACGTTATGATTACTTTGACTCCCTTACCAAAGGTGCCATAGTTGCATTTCTGCTGTCCAATTATCTTCTCTACAATCTGGCAGATACCATGCATACAGCCCCATACGATAAAAGTCCAATTGGCGCCATGCCAGATGCCACTGACAAAAAAAGTCACAAAAATATTCCAGTAATTTCTCCGTTTTGAGCATCGGCTTCCACCCATCGGGATATATACGTAATCTTTGAGCCAGGTGGAGAGAGAGATGTGCCAACGATGCCAAAAATCCGTAATACTGACCGCAAAGTACGGACGGCGAAAGTTTTCTGTCAACTCGAATCCCAATTCTTTTCCCACACCCATCGCCATCAATGAATAACCTGCAAAGTCGGCATAAATCTGTATGGTATATAGTACACTCGCAACGAAACATGATAGCCCCGTATTGTTCTCATAACTTGGTAGGACCGTATCGACATAGAGAGCAACGCGATCGGCCACCACAACTTTCATAAACATGCCCCACAACAACATCTTCAAACCCTCGACTGCTTTTCCGTAGTCGAAATACGGGCGCAATTGCTTCAGCTGCGGAATGACAAGCGACGCCTTGTTGATAGGACCGGACAAAATGCTCGGAAAGAAGGACACGAACAGAGCATACGTAAGGAAATCGTGTTCGGCCTCCTCACGTTTATAATAGACATCCCACAAGTAGCCTAATGCTTGAAACGTAAAAAACGATATACCTATAGGAATGGCCCAGTTGAGTCCCGTCATGTGAAAGTCAAGCCCGGCCAAAGCCAATGCAGAACTTACAGTCTCGTTAATGAAGTTGAAATATTTGAAAAAAGCGAGCGGAAACAATGCTAACAGAACACCGGCAGTCAAAACCCGTTTGGGATGCTTTGCTTTTGTTACAAACAACGCCGAATAGTATGTCACAACCGTAACACCCAACAATATCAAGGCATATACAGGTTTCCATTGGAGATAGAGCAAATAACTTACTGCCAACAGAAATAAGTTTCGCACCCTCTGGTACTTGGCCGGTATAGCATAATACAACAGGAATATAAACGGGAACAGGATAATAAAATTAAATGAGTTGAATACCATCACTAATCATCATTTTCTAATATGACTATAAGTTTAAAAGTTTCTTTGTCGGGCCGCCCTGCATGCGGATGATGTTCAGGCCGCGCCGGGGCTTTTCCAGGCGACGTCCCAGAATATCGTAACACTCGGCGGGAACAGCGTCTTCCTCGCCACTCTGTTCCAATTCATTCACAGCAGACGGAACGGGAGGAAAGTTCCGGTTGCCGGAGGTCCTGCTATAGGTTTCAAAGCCCTCTTTGAGTGTCACGAATTTGAGCCCCCTCTCCTTGGCGTAGTCCACAAACTCCTTAAAGCGGTTTTCCAACAACGCTTCGGTCCAGCCGTTGTAGATGTGCGTGCCGACCAACAGCCAGCCTCCGGTGACAGACACGGCATCAATGTGCTCCTTCAGGCGACTCATGGTGGAGGTGCCGCCGTCCGTAGCGTTGAAACCCACGCGGGGGATATTGTAGGGCGTGTATTGGCTGTCGTTGCGCAGATAGTCGTCGTTGGAGATGGACACCAGACATTTCAATCCGTGTTCCTTGGCTATCTCCTGCAAACCCTCGTCCTGTGAACCGTAGGGAGCAACGAAATAGTGGATGTCTTTGAGTCCTTCGTCATCGAGAATCCCCAACGCCGTCTCCATGTCGGCATTGACCAGAGCCTTGTCGCGGAACTCCCGCACCTGAAAATCGGAATAGGCGATGGTCGGATCGCCGTTGCCGGCGGTGAGAGTCACCTCGCCGGACTGCGTTTCCGGGACGGGATACCACCGCTGCATGTACTCGAAGTAGATGTGGCCGTTGCCCTCCTCATCGAGGTGCACCTCCTCCACCATGAGCGGACACACGCGCGAACCCACCTGATAGCTGTATCTGTCGTTGACATTCACTTTCCCGACGCCCGACACGGTCATATCCAGATTCTGCGACCAGCGGTAATAGTTCTTCTGTTCGTTGCAATGGAGAACGACCTGGAAGCCCTCGTCTTCATAAGAGCGCAGCAAGTCGAAGAAGCCGGGATAAAGGCTGCCGCGACTGGTGATGCAGGCATAGGTGGCAACAATGCCGTTGTCGGTGCACGCCTTGTGCAGCAGCGCAACATCGTCGGGCCGCAGCGTGTCGTCGTCAACGAGCGAAATGACTGCCGTCGTTTCCGCCGCCACACGACAGACGAAGAAGACCAGGACAAGAGAAAGATGACGCAGAACAGACATGACTATTAATGAATAAAAACTTTTGCTCCGTTGTGGATATAAATGCCGCTGCGCGAAGGCTTGCCGCCGAGACGCCGACCGTCGAGGGTAAACCAACCGTCGGAAACCGGGCTTTTAGTCTTGACTTCGGCAATGCCCGTGATGCTGCCGATAAGGGGATTCACAGTAATTCGGG
>JAEEGL010993657.1_pt1 | contig 14840 bp, 14 predicted proteins | sample 9134231 | NCBI WGS metagenome assembly JAEEGL01 (sample SAMN16246548, study PRJNA631951) | gut metagenome | biome: gut microbiome; feature: rumen; material: fiber-attached | host: Bos | place: Iran: Karaj | collected 2018-10 | reverse complement strand
GTACGTAGACGATTCATTTTTGTTCTGTCGCAAATTCACGACCATTGCAATTTTTCTTACTGCCATAATAGTTAATAGTTTGTCGAAAGGTTAATTAATTTAGTTCTTTTCTCTGTTCTCTTAAGGCCCGCGCGTTGGCCTCTCAATCACAATGCAAAGGTACGAAGAAAAACCGAGACTAGGAAATATTTCGATCCTACAGAACCGTTAAAAAGTGTTTATGATAATTCGTGGGTAATTCGTGGTAATTCGTGTTTAAAATAAAAAAACGTGGTAATCCGTGTTCGAAAAGATGCTAAATGGCGACAAAACACGAAATTTTTTCTACTTTTCCATTATTTTTTAAAATTTATTTGCAGATTTCAAATATATTAATTATCTTTGCCGCCGCAGATTGACGTGTGCTTTCTGCGTTGAGTGCCAACGTGTTGGCAGATCTTAGCCAAGCAATTGGCTTACGACGATTCTACGCTCTTTTTATGTGTGTAACTGAAACAATAATAACTCAAAACAAATAACGATTATGAACAAACAAATCTTTATCTTAGCAATGGCAGCCATCGGCTTCGTTGCATGTTCTTCTGATGAAACCGTTGCTGTGAATCAGAATGATTCCGATGCGATTACTTTTAGACCGATAGTAAATGGTACAACACGTGCAGCAGATATTGATGCTGGAATTGGCACTAATGGCTTGCAGACTTTGGGATTTACAGTATTTGCAGATGTAACTTCAGGATCCAATTATTTCCCTGAGACATCTTTCACTTATACAGCTAGTGCTTACACCTCAGCTACAAAGTACTATTGGCCTTCTAGTGGGACGCTTGATTTCTTTGCCTATCAGTATAGCCAAAGTGAGAACAACACGGTGACGCATGCAGCCTTGACAAAAGCATTCACGGTTACACCCAGCACAACAGCTGCCAATCAGACAGATTTGGTGGTTGCATGCACAACAGCTAAGGATAAAGCGACTTATGGTACTTCTGGTGTAACTCTTAATTTCCGTCATGCTGAATCGAAGGTTACTATTAAGCTGAAGAATTCATCTACCACAACAACTATTACCGTCGGAGATGTGGTTTTAGGTAATGTCTTTACTACTGGTACGTATACTTTTACTGGTTCAACAGATAATGCTGTATCTCAGACAACTACCACCAACACTGATGGCAATAATAGCTATTATCTGAAGTATGACGATTGGTCTGGTCAGGCTACACCTGGAAGTTATACACAGGCTGCTGCTACTACCTCGTACACATCAGCAACTGCTGCTACAGCATTGACCAACTCAATGATTCTGATTCCACAGACGTTGACTAGTGCAAATGCCTATGCTTCCTCTTCAAGTGGTGCTGCCTTTAACGGAGCATACATCACCGTAGCCCTGAAGATACAAAATACAACCGGTAGCGCATACATCGTTGGTGGTGCAAGCTCTACAGTTACTGCAATGTGGCCATTGCCTGCTACAAAGTGGTTACCAGGCTATCATTATACTTACACTGTTGACCTTGCTGGTGGTGGTTATTACACTACAAATCAGGCAAATACAGACGAAAAGCTCGATCCAATTCTCGCTGGTGCAGAAATTAAGTTCGTAACTGTAACTGTTGACTCTTGGAATACCACTCCTGGTGAAACTGCAGTTGACATGTAATAAAGAGTGCACACTAGGACAATCCCCATGTGCGATAACTGACAAAGAAATATCAAGTTATTGATATAATATAAAAGATGGTCCATTGATAAGGACTGGGAAGTTCGAGGACCGACCATTGAATTAGTAATTAATAATAATTATTTCTGGGCAATGCTGGGCTGTGAAGTCCGGCATTGATTATTTTTAGAGGAGTGATCAGGTACCGGTTCTCTGATCGCCCAGATTCTTTATTTTGATTAATTTTGAGGTCATATTTTGATAGATTTTGAGGAGCGCAGCGACGACCCGATTAAGAACTCCTTTCCTCCATGCCTCCGTAGAATGCGGATTTTGATAGTTTTTTCTTTGATTTTTTTGGAATATTGGAAACTTATTCCTAACTTTGCAGTCAGAAGATACAGTTATTTATTCAAATTATAATACTAAACAATTATGAAAAAATTACAATTTAGTGTGTTTGCCATGATGATTATGGCATTAGTGTGTGTAGGTTTCGCTTCGTGCGGTGGTGACGATGATTCATCAAATGTGGGGAACAATGCACTTGTAGGAACGTGGACGCAGCCATATGGTAGTATCGGTGTGATAGGAATTAAACTTACAGCTGATGGTAAGGCGTATTATAATGAATGGAGCAAGGGTAAGGAGCCCAATTTTGACAATGTTAAGTCACCAGCCAATGCAACCGTAACAGCCACAACTCTCCGTCTCACTCATCCGCAGGTTCCGGATTATTATGAAGAGTATAGCTATGTGTTAAGCAAGGATGGAAAATCCGTCACCTTTACATTGGTAAGCTGGAATGAAGACAACCATGGCTTGAGTGGTACGTTTACTAAGTATGAATAAAAAGAAATGCGATCAGGTACTGGTTCCCTGATACCCCCAAGAATCCGAGCAATCGCTCGGATTCTTTATTTTGATTAATTTTCTGGCCAATTTTCGTTTAATTTTGAGGAGCGCAGCGACGACCCGATAACACAAAACGCAGACACCATCGCGCGCGCGGACATTTTACTTAAATTAATCCCGAATTTTAATTTTATTAAAGCCTCATTTTAGTAGGTGTTATTTTTTAGGGCTGGATTCAGAATTCAGAAATTCAGTTTTATACGGAGATGGGTATAATCGGCAAAAGAAATTTTAATATATATATAATATATATATTATATATATATTAATATAATATTGTATAATATTTTTACTTTTGGCGAATTTGGTTCATATAGAAACTGAATTCTGAATTTCTGAATCCACATTGTCTTTTGTCGTTTTCAAAATTATCTATCAAAACATTTGGAGTTTTACTTTTTATTTCTTACCTTTGCTATCTAATTATACAAAGTAAAAATGAAGAAACTTGCTATATTACTGCATAAAACACTAGTTGGGGGGGGTAATTCGTTACGTCTTAACAATACACGTATCCTGCTCTTACCCATCATTTTATTCCTATTTATTAGCATTTCCCTCTCCTCTTGCGAGAAGGACATTCCTTCGACAGACGAACGGGAGAAGCTGAACCAACGCTCTCCGTCACAATCCGACTCCACCACTGGCGGCATCACCATTATCATCACCATTGATACCACCTGGGCCGGCGACACCACTATCCACTATCGCTACGAAGGCGATAGCATCATTTATTATTAGACTAAAACAAACTTAAAACAATATGATTATGAAAAAAATGATTACTATTACTTTTATCAAAAAGGCCTTGTTCGTGTTGCAAATCGTTGCTGTCTGTATTTTTTTTACGAGCTGCAGCAAAGATGATAGTGATTCATCTGTTTCATTCGACAATTCTAAAGTTGTTGGGACTTGGTCTATTACCTCTACTGAAGGTACAACCTCTTGGAATTGGATAAATACTGGTAATGTGCTTACATTTAATTCAGATGGCACATGCTCAACAGGATTCTCTATGGAAAATTCATGGAAAATCGAAAGCGGAAAAGTTTGCACATATTACAAAAAGACAGAAGAACCGATGCTTATATACACTTTATTGTCAGTCGAAGGCTCTACATATAGAATCAAAGTTCAAGGAACGTTAGACGAAAAAGATCTTTCGGTTATTATTAATGTTAATAAGAATAATAAATAAATCTGCGGACACTAAAACAATTTTTACGATTATGAAAAGTTTTAAATTATTAAGTGCGTGTTTACTTTCAATCTTAATATCTTCGTTTGTAGTATCATGCGGCGGCGGTGATGACAAAGCTAATAATAGTGATGATATAGGAAATAAGAATGAACAGACACAAGAGGCTGAATATAATAAGCTTTTAGCCGAATTACCTGGACATTGGGTAGCTTGCCAATATTATGACTCTTGGTATTCAGGAAAATGGATAAAATGTGAATCTAGCTATTGGAGTAGTTACTCATTTTCATCAGGTGGTAAATACATTATCTATAATTCTAAAGGTGAAGAATTAGAGAAGGGTAGTTATAGACTAGAAAAGAATCCACAAGCTTTGAAGATGGGAGTTCTTTGTCGCGTGTTTATTTATTTTTCAAATGAAAAATTGCCAAACATTGAATTGAAGCATATGATATGGTATGATGAAGAAGGTTATTTACGTATGCATTCAACTGATTTTTATGATGCCTCTTATATAACCACATCAAAAGAGGTATTAGATGGAGAAGGAACTATAAGATTTAAAAAAGAATAAGGTGCACAGAGGAACGGTGCACAGAGGGACTGTCCCCATGTGCTATTTAAAGTTAATAAGAATAGTAATTAATCATCATATAATATTTATTTAATTTAATTATGGAAGTAATTGTTGTTTTTTTGTATATTCTTGCGATAGTATGGGCTATACTAAGCATCGTTCTTTTCTTTAAAGTTTGGGGAATGACTAATGATATTAGGTTACTGAAAATGGATCATTTTGACTCTAACATGCCTGAAGACATCCCACAACTTAGAGCCTACTTAAGAGTAAATCTTCTATTAGGAGAAAAAGAAAAGGTTAGACAGATTTTAATACGTCAATTTATGGACAACATCAATAAGCACTGCAATCCAAATAGGTCTAGTTATCTAAATACTAATGATCCTGCATTAGATGTTGATATAACACCATATGTAAATCTTCTAAAAAAACAATTTTCTAAGATCAATATGGATGTTCCTGAGCCGATATTGAAAATGAAAACATTTCGTGATTTTTACGAGATCTTAAAAGAAGAAGATTTCATTATAGGGAATTAGCCATTTAATGCACACGTGGTATTTCACCACAGTGACGCTTTTAAATATGTCGCACCTCGCAGTTCGCGAGAATAGCGAGGTTTAGTAAAGAACATAAAAGGACAAGATATATGAATAAGAAAAGTTATTATTTGAGAATATAAAAAAGACATAATAGTTCGAACATCCCTGACAGGACTGAAATACCAGAACTAGCACCTCAGGAACCAACGGACCAGTCAGGCAACGGATGTTCACGCTACAATAAAGGGCGTGGACTGTTTGGTTGTTGTCTGTTGCAGGCTGTGCTAGGCCTTGGTATCAATCACTTCCACGCCCCCTTTTAAAAGGGGTTAAAACCTCTCTGTATTTTAAACTGAGGTAATAAAAATGGCAAACAAACTGCAACAGGCATTAGACCTGTGTAACAAGAATGAATTCGATAAGGCTCTCCCGATTTTGGAAGAGGCTGTTAAAGATAATCCCAACGATTCTGAGGCTTGGCGAGTAATGGCTCAGATTCATTGGAACCATATGAATGAGGCAGACAAGGCTTATGACGAGTTGATAGAGGCTCTGCGCTGTAACCCCAAGAATATCTGGGCTCTTGTTCTTATGGGAAATCTGCTCACTAAGGAGAAAAACGACGTTGGGCACGCCAAGCAATATTACGAGAAGGTATTGGAATATTATCCAGACAATGTCATTGCTATTAACAATATCGGAGCTACGTTTATGGAGCTTAAGGACTATGAAGGTGCCTTGCCTTACATGGAGAAATCAATGTCTATTGACGACTCCTATGCCAATTCATATTATGGATTGGCCCTTTGCTACTATAAGCTAGACAGAATAGAAGATGCCTTCGAAACATGTCATAAGGGTGTTCTGAAATCATCAGATCGTCCTGAGAATCCTGCCGTTCGTGAGGAGTTGATCAAGCTATATCTCACCGTTGCGAAGGATTATGCGGACAAGACCAATTATATCAATGTTTGGAAGGGAATCAAGGATGAACTTGAGGCTGTAGATCATGTTAACATCCGGATATCTGAGGATAAGAGTTTGACGGTTCATGCTAAGTTGGAATATGCGCCTCTGCATGCTGCAAAAGAACACGTGATAAGATACAACCCAGAAAAGGACTTTGTGGAACACCTATTCATTCATGAGATGATGCACCTGAAGATGAGCCAACTGGCAACAAAGGCTAACAGAGCCAAAGCTGTTGTCAGTTCTGAGCAGACAAGAACTGCTTTCAAGAAGCGTTATCTTGGATTTATGAAGAAGAAACACAGCCATATTCCGCCTCAAGAGATGGATAAGGTTATAGCTGGTCTTGCTGATGGTTTGGGTTTGCAGCTTATGAACTGCCCGCTCGACTTGTTTGTAGAGCACATGATTTATTCAGGCTATCATATCGCACGCCCCATTCAGATGCTCTCCCTTTTCCATATGGAACAGGATAATATCAATGCAGTTAAACAGGCTACTGAAAACGGATTCTTCCCCAAAGAGATAGTTTATGCCAACAAGGTTATGAACATCGTAACAAGCATGCACTTTAAAGAAATGTTTGGCATCAATCTGATTGGACAATATCGTCCTACCAAACAGGAACTTGAGCACGCAACAGACCTATTTGAAGAGTTTAAGGCATATTTGAATACATACAAGGCTGGCGATGAATACGAAATGCTTGAGTATTTTGTGCAGTCTTTCAATATGGAAGACCTTGTTGATATCATCGATGAGAGCCAGGTGACCGCAGGCATGAAGGCAGACCTCTCGATGAAAGGCGATTTGAAGGATTTGGCAGAAGGTGCATTATCAGAAGAAGATGCCGATGCTGCTAACGCACAATTCGCTCTGAATCATCAGGATGGTGCCGACCCAATGGAAACCATGATGATGTCGATGTATATGCTTGGGGCAATGGAATATTTCGACAAGCAAACACCTCAGGACGTTCATCGCATCGCATTAGAGATAGCAATGGTTGGTGTTACGGGTATTGATCCCCAAAAGAAATACGCCATCAAGTCTATTCCTGAAAAAGAGTTTGGCGGTTACGAACTTCTGGCATACTATTATGTAAGTTGGGCTCGCGCTATTCCTGAGAAACTTGAGCACTTAGGGCTTCCATTCTCGAAAGCATATGAATCAGCTTTGCAGATGTATCATAATAAACAAGGTAAGTAATGAGTGACTTAGAAGAACTCAGACAGGCAATCGTCAAATTCACACAAGAACGCGATTGGGATCAATTCCATAACGGAAAGGATCTGGCTCTTGCTTTGTCGATAGAAGCCGCAGAACTCAATGAAGCCTTCCTTTGGAAAAATGTCAAAGACGTAGACATTGAAAAGATTAAGGAGGAATTGGCTGACGTCTTCAATTACGCCATTCTGATTGCTGACAAGTACGACCTCGATGTGAAGCAGATAGTCCTAGACAAACTTAGGAGGAATGCTGAGAAATATCCTGTAGAGAAAGCCTACGGGAGTGCAAAGAAATATAATGAACTATAATAACTAAAACAAAAATATATGATAGCACATGATTCCTTGGACAAAAGAGTCCTTTACAGAGCCTCACAGGCACAATTTATACGTGATGTGGAGAATAAACTTGTTGCACCAAGAATGACACAGACAGCAAAAAAAGTTGGAATCCATTCTGCTGAAAACGAAATAGCTTCGTGGGAGAGAAACGCTCCTCATATTTCACGTTTGCTGACACAATGTGGTGCAAAAGACAGTTATGTCACATTTGAATTTCTCGTACCCTTTTCACGTAAGCGTATCGACTGTATGATATACGGCACGGGTGAAGATAATTCTGAGAATGTTATACATATCGAACTTAAGCAATGGAGCAATAAAACAGTAGACGTTGCAGACAGTGAAGGTAATTTTTATGCAGAAGACGCTAATCGTCAACCCGATGATGTTATCTTCAATGTAGAAGCTTTTACAGGGCATGCCAATCGTATTGTTGCTCATCCTTCACAACAGGTAAAGGGATATCAAGGTTACCTTTCTAATTTTATTGAGGTATTCTCTAATCATGAGGTCTCTCTAACAGGATTAGCATATTGCTATAATTATACTAAGAATGACACCTCTAAACCTTCGGTTCTATTTGATGAAAAGTATAAGCAATTACTTTCGCAGTACCCTACATATGCAAAAGATCAATTTGATGAGTTAACAAATAAGTTGACTGGATTACTTAAGAAAGGTGAAGGACTTTCTATCTTTAACAAGGTTATACACAGCGATATTCGTCCATCTAAGAAATTACTTGAAGAAGTAAGTACTATGATAGATAATGGCGACACATCATCTTTCGAACTAATCGATAAACAGCTTGTTGCTCGCAACATGATTCTCGATAAAATAAGAAAAATGATTCGAGCTAAAGATGGTGAATTCGATAAAAGTGTGATAATTGTCAAGGGTGGTCCAGGTACAGGAAAGACTGTCATTGCTCTACATATAATGGCGGAATTATCCAAATTTACTAATGGTAATCATGGATTGAATGTTCACTACGCTACGAAATCTAAACCTCTTCTTGAAGGAGTAAGGTATAAGATAACACCAGGCGCAAGATTAATGTTCCATAATGTATTAAATTATATACCAAATCTCTATAAAGATAATCCTGTGGATGTCCTACTAGTTGACGAAGCACATCGTATCCAGAAAACTCCCAATCATCAATACACAAAACCGGAAAACAGGACTGACCTTCCGCAGATTGATGCTATCATCCTGTCTTCTAAGGTAACAGTTTTCTTCATTGATGACAAACAAGCCATCCGTGGGGTTGAAATAGGCTCCACAAACCTAATTAAAGAAGCAGCAGAAAGACTAGGGGCCCATGTCGAAGAATGTGAATTAACGGCTCAGTTCCGTTGTAATGGGTGCGATGAGTATATGAAATGGATAGATCATGTACTATATAACGAACCAATCACCTCTGATTTTAATCTGAACGAATTTGATTTGAGAATTTTTGACGATGTGCAAGAAATGTACGATAAACTCGTCGAACAGAATAATGTAGAACGCCAAGATGCAAGGTTGATGGCAGGATTCTGTTGGCCTTGGTCTACCAATGTTGTAGATGGCGATTTAGTAAAAGACGTTCAAATAGGTGATTTCGCGATGCCTTGGGAGACAAGCGACAGAGTCCCGTATGCGAAACTTACAAAAAAATACCCTAAATGGTTTGAGTGGGCTTATAAGCCACTAGGCATAGAACAAGTCGGGTGCATTTATACTGCACAAGGTTTTGAATTCACTTATGCCGGCGTAATAATTGGTCCGGATTTGAAATATGATAAGTCAACAGGAAAAGTTATAACAGATAAAAACGCTTGTAAAGACCCTGTCCTTAGAAGAAATGTAAAAGAAGCTAACATGACATTCGATGATTATGTTCGCAACATATATCGTGTCTTAATGACTCGAGGCATGAAGGGATGCTTCCTTTATATCTGTGATGAGAATCTACGTAACTATATGAAGCAGCTTCTTGCTGACATGAAAGGGTAAGATTATGACAATGGAGGATTTTCGTGACAATCTTCTTAAGCTGCTTTTCGTTGAAAAGAAGTTAGCGGAAGAAGATGCGGAAAAACTAAAAAACATGAGCATAGAGGAGAAGGTGGAAAACAACCTTCTCCTGATAAATGTTACCGTAAAGAGTCATGAAGAAGATATCTATGAACTCGACGTACCAGAGAATTACTCAAAACTGAGAGCTGGCGACAAGATTATTATAGCAAATGAAGGCTCTTCTTCTAAGTGCGAGGCAACAATCATTGATGTCTTCTTTGACACATTGACTATCTCTTGTGACAAAGAACTTGATATCGATGCAACTTACACGATTGAGCAGAAATCTCCCGATCTTCTACAAACACTTATATCATGCCTTGAAGGCATCTATTCGGGTGTTCCAGGAGCAGCTTTCTTACGTTTGCTTTCTGGAGAAGAGAAGTTTGAGCTTGTTGATTTCTTGAAACTGTCTTTAGCTGATGTGCCTTACTTCGATAACATCAAAAGCAAACTCAATCAAGAACAATTATCTGCCGTTAGTTCAATGCTTGAATATCCTCCGGTTCATGTTCTACAAGGTCCTCCTGGAACTGGTAAGACAGCAGTTCTTGCAGCAACGGCTATTGCTACAGCTCGCATGAATCGAGAGGTTGTTATTATTGCTAACACCCATCACGCAGTAAACAATGCCTTGCAGAAAATCCGCTCTATAGACAAGAAGGCTACACTCATCAAAGTTGGTGCAGCACTAAAGGCAGATGAATTGGATGATACGGTACTGAAGTTTGAGAAATTCAGCGAGTATTATGAGTATAGCTATCAGAATAGAAGGAAGAAACGGACTGGCCACATCATTGGTATGACCATTTGGGGTGCAATCACGCATCTAGGTCTTCGTCATCATGCGCATTTCCGTCCCTATATCTCACTCGTTGACGAGGCATCACTCATGCCCCTTTCATTTGCAGCTATTCTGGGCAAGACTTCACCTTCAGTCTGTCTGTTTGGTGATAGTCAGCAAATGCCTCCAATCTTCCGTCCTGAGTTAGAGAACAATGAGAATTCCCTTTCTATTTTGGATTATTGTTGTCAGAAAGTTGAAGGTGTACCTGTGGCTGTCCTTCACACTACATATCGCATGAATGAATGTATTACTAATGTTGTAAGTAAATCATTCTATGAGCCACATGATATCTGCCTTCATAGTGCAGAAAGTGTAGCAGGAAAAAGTTTCTATTCTCCATATTTAGAAAGCAAGGGTTTAATAGAACCGGTTGCTTTTGCAGATGCGGATTTATCGACAGCTCATTGTGATGAAGAGAATGAAGGAGAAGCAGATGCTGTTGTCGAGATGCTGAAAGCTCTAATCGGAGAAGGTAATCATGCAGATGAACTTGCAGTAATAACCCCATTCCGCAAACAAGTCCGACTGATAAGGGCCAAAACAAAAGAAGTTCTTAATACGGAAGATACGCCACTTATTGATACAGTAGAAAGACTTCAAGGGCAAGATGTAAATTGCATTATCCTTTCTTTCGCTTCAAGTGATGAGAATTATATTAATGAGATACATGATTTCCTCTTCAACCACAATAGGCTCAATGTTATGATTTCAAGAGCAAAGACAAAAGTTGTTATATTGGGGAGTGAGAGAGTGCAGAAGGAATTAAAAAAGATATTAAAATAAGGTGTACTCCCTGTGAGTCTCTTATATTTAGTTTGGTGGACTATATGCGCTTAAGCGGACAATCACATTATGCTGATGCCGTTATTACCAACAAAGTCAACACCTGTACCATCTGAGAAGACAGTACAGGATTTTAGAAAGTATAAACATATAATTATTAAAACATGAAGAAAATCGTATATGGAATCCTAATATTTATAGCAGCAATTATATTACTTGCTTTGCTTTATTTAGTATGGACTTTTATGATGATGACGTAAATATTATACATCGAAAAAGATAGAACATGAAAGAAAATACATCATAGAATTATTTGGTAGTGTGCAGGGATATTCGTATCTTTGCACCCAGATTAGCAAGACATAAAAGAACACAGCTAGTAAGCTTCGTTGCGGACAAAACAACCACAATAAACGCGAATCACGAAAGTCGATAGCTGCCAGCTCACGTGTATGCAGAAGCGTGGGCATTGGTGGTTTTTCGTGAGGGGATGTGGTTGTCCTTGTCCGCGTAATTTTCTGCTGGTGTCCATAGCTTCTGTTCTACGCGAGGTTAATCTAAAAAACTAAACGATAATGCTAAAAATACAATCCCTTTCCAGACAAGCCCTTTGGAAAGATCGTACGTTGGATGAAATGATGGACAGCAAGCTGTTTGCCTGTCTGCATGAAGCATTTATGGTGATGGATCGGGAACCATTGCTTTTTCCAATGAGCGAAGAAGAAATTATGAATGAGGTAGGATTCGAAGTAACGTGGCTTTGTGCTTTGAGTCGATTCGGAATGGAACCCGACATGGGTTACTTTAAACGCCAGGTGTATGCAAACACAGGTCAACACGAACACGCTATGGCTGTGTTTTCGCTTGTTTATGCTGTTGTGAAAATTGTAAGCTTCCCTCCACTAGAGGTTGGTGTATGGGCTAAAGATGATTTACGAAGGCTTAACAAGGACAGCAAGTGGGGGAGATATATGGAGTCTTTCGTCAGGCGAATAAACAAAATGGGCGTGATTTTCGATGAGCGTTTTGAGGTCTATCAACCAGCGAAATATATAGAAGCGACGAGAAAGGAGAATAAGGAGAAGCATGAGATGATAGTTTGCGCTGAAGATGAAATGCCAACGGAGGATAGTCAAATGATAAAGCAGCGTTCGTTTACCCTTGATGAGATCGTGGATTATGCAAAGACCTATCTGTCGATTGATGCGTCACTCTCCATTCAAAATTTACTTTACGCTCTTCTTTGGAAAGATGGAACTGAAGAGGAACGGCAGAAAGTAATGTCGATTCCCGCAGGAATTATCAATCGCGACAAGCCGTCACCCAGTCACAAAGAAATTGTGCTGCAAAAGCATGTGGGAACAGAGATTCAGAATGTAGAAGCCGGAGGCACGGGTGTAAATAACGAAATAAAAAAAGACTGATATGGATATTGAAAATATAAAAGAACTGGCAAAAGCGGTGGCTGAAAGTCTCAACTTGAAGGATTTTAATGGAGATATAGTAGGCGTGAAAGTGGTAGAAAACGAGTTTGGTAACATTGAGGCAGGAGGCATCGGTATACAGAACAATATCGTCAAGGATGTGCCGCTGACGGTTTCAGACAAAGACATAAAGACGACTTTAGAAGCTCTTCTTAAGCAAAAGGATGATGAAGACAAGCTGTTGTTTAAGAATAAGAAGCAATGGTGGGCTGTCTATCGTGTTCTTTCTACTTTCTGTCATTACCCAAAACAGATGACCTCCTTTAAGACAAAAATTACCGATATGGAGATTGACTACGGTGGTAATCCTAATGACATTACATACGCCTCATTGACTGATGCTCCGAAAGAGGTTCCGCTGATGGCAACAAGTTCACCCTCATCATGGAATACATATAAAGATATGAGTGAAAACTACAAACAACAATATGTCGTTGCAGAGTATTTAATGTTAAAACTGGGCATTAAGTCATAGCAAAACTCTAATAAAAACCCTAAAACTCTAATAATAACTCCCAACTTGGATTTATCCCGAGTTGGGATTTTTTTTGTTTCTACCTTTGCAATGTCGAAAGACAAAAATGCTCTTTGACATATTGGAAACAAAGGAACCTCCGGAAGGCTGGAGATAGAGATAAAAACTTGTTATACTTGTAAAAAAGAGATTGTGTTCCATAGTTTTTGAGTTTTTGCGTGTTAATAAATCATGTTACATTCGCGGCAAAGCGTTGCTGCACAACCAGCCCTGCTGTGAAGCACGGCTGTTCTTTAGAGAGATAGTTAACATTATTAATAATAAAAAAAAAGAATTAGATTATGGCAAAAGAAATTTATTTTTCAAATGAGGTATGCGAGCAGTTAGCTCGTGAGTTGGTAACAGAACAAGCTGAACTGGTGAAGCATGAGACTCTCGTCAAGGAGATCAAAGCGAAGCTGGTTGACGGTAAGATGCAGCTCGTCAAACATCTTATTTTGGGTAAGGAGTTCTACTATGACGGTAAGAAGAGAACGGCTCTTCATGTGGACTTCTATAATGAACAGGATGCTCTACGTCTTGTCATTACGATGGGACTTGAAACAGAAGGCAAGGTACCATCGAAAGGGTTAACTAGAAAGGAGAAGGAACTGGTTCAAGATTACAAGACCAATGTGTACTTTTTAAAGGAAGGTTATGATGATGAATCGGGCATTTATGCTATAGAGGCAGCTGATGAACTAAGATGGCTGAAGCACGGAATTCATCTGACTTATTGCACTTATTGGGTCATAGACCTCCTAAATGCTACCACACCAGGCTTTTTCGAGGAGAGCAGTCTTTACGTAAAGAGACCTAACGGAACATTTTTGCTAGAGGACTTAATTTTGAAATAAGATCGTAGAACTCTGAGTTTGGGATGATTCCACAGTGGTACAAAAGAACCTCCGGAAGGCTGGAGATAGAGATAATTTTTATTCCATAACTTTTTTACGGTTTCATATTATTTGTGTTATTAATGAGAAGAAGAATCACTTGTTTGAATCCGCGGCAAAGCGTTGCTGCAAAACCAGCCCTGCTGTGAAGCACGGCTGTTCTTTAGAGAGAGTTATTTAATACATTATTTATAAATTTTCGATTTACATTTACAATCATGGAAAAAATTTTGAATTTAGTATCGTGCAGCACGAAGAAGCAGCGCGAGTGGCCACGTAAGGATGGCACGAAGGAGATGGTAGACTACTACGAGGTGACGCTGACCGACGGCATCGACACCATTCACGGTGAGACGGGAAGTCAGCTGACCAAGCAGATAGCTACGGATGGTGAGAATCAACTGCGAATGCTTGAGGGGCATCTGTATAGTGTCCGCTTTAACATCAACGCACGCGAGTATGAGAAGGACGGCAAGAAGGGCAACTTCTTGAGTATAAACATCCATCAGATGTCGCTCATGGTGTAAAGATGTTCGGGAAGGTAAAACGGAAGGAATATCTGGACTACCTGACGTCGGTGCGTAAGGAGGAACGGAACGCTGAGCTTCTGGGCCTCCATATCACACCGAAGACGATTGAGCAGGTGAGGGCGGAGTTTGAAGCGGAGTTTGGATCAATCTACGTTGAGATGTAGAAAACGAACACGAATAACCACGTTTATTTTATTTTAAACACGAATTACCACGAATTGACCACGAATTATCACGAATTTTTTATTAATAATTATATGAGAAATTATATGGGTAAT
>JAEEGL015199367.1_pt1 | contig 14841 bp, 13 predicted proteins | sample 9134231 | NCBI WGS metagenome assembly JAEEGL01 (sample SAMN16246548, study PRJNA631951) | gut metagenome | biome: gut microbiome; feature: rumen; material: fiber-attached | host: Bos | place: Iran: Karaj | collected 2018-10 | reverse complement strand
GTTCACAAGCTGAACCAGCACATTGGTGCTCAGGTGATTGAGAATATCGTCTTCAGCTGATGACAGCATCCATCGGGATGTCGTGCGCTTCGGTGGGCAGTTCTTCCACCAGCTGGAAAGGCCAGCAGAATCCTATCTTATAGGTGTTTGTGAGACGGCTGAGCAGACGGTCGTAGTAGCCGCGTCCGCGTCCTAAGCGTTGTCCGCGTGCCGTGAAGGCTACCCCCGGGATGACGGCCAGGTCGATGGCTCCGTAGTCGGTGAAAGCCGCGCCCACGGGCTCCTGAATGTGGAAAGCCCCCTCGGCCATCGTTGTTGTGGGGAGATATTCGCGCAGCTCCAAATCATCACCCACGACCACGGGTAACAGTACGCGTTTGCCCGTAGCATAGGCGGCCGCCATCAGTGGGCGTGTGTCTGCCTCGTCGGGCAGCGGATGATAGAGCAGCACGGTGTGAGCCGCTTTCCAGACAGCAGTCTGCTGCAAGCGGGCAACCGCCAACTGCGACAAGGCCGCACGCTCCTCGGCGGAGCAGGCGGCCTTGCGGCGTTTGATGGCTTGGCGTATATCAGTCTTCGTGAGCATCGTCGCTGTCAATGGGAAGAGCGGGCACAGAAGCGTTGTTGCGGAACAACTGGAGCGCCTGCTGGATGGCGGGATCACTCTTGCAGAGGTACTGCAGGCGCCAAGCCTGATCCTGAGCATTATAGATGATATTCGAAATCAGACTTCGTTCGAAGAGCGTTGCGCTGCGCTGGAGCATCAGATTGCGGCGCTTCAGGCCGTGCTCCTCACCGTAGCGGGCGAAATTCTCCAACAGGTTCTGACGTTTGAGCCACGCCTCCATCTCATCGACATTTCTCATGCGTAGGAGTTGAGCGCGGTGCTCGTCGGTGAACATAAAGGCGTATTGTACGGTGAGACCAGAGTACTGCGCCTCCTTGTAGTAGCTGGTGTAGAGTGTAGTGTCCTCGGGGATGAAGATGTCTGGCATAATACCACCGCCGCCATAGACGGTGCGGCCGATGCGTGTTTTGTACTCAGGACCGTCCTGGTGAATGCTGTCGGCGGAGAAGAACTCGCCGCGTTCGTAGCGAGCCATCAGATCGTTCTCATAGTCCTCGCCATGTCCTTTCACGTAGGGCTTCTGGATACAGCGTCCCGAGGGTGTATAGTAGCGGGCTATGGTCAGGCGGACAACACTTCCGTCCTTGAATTCAATCGGTTGTTGCACAAGGCCTTTGCCGAAGGAACGACGGCCAATGATGGTTCCGCGGTCGTTGTCCTGAATGGCACCGGCAAGGATTTCGGACGCCGATGCCGACATCTCGTCCACCAGCACAATGAGCGGCAGGCGCTGGAAGGAACCACGGCCATCCGTATGGTATTCCTCGCGCGGTGACTTGCGGCCCTCGGTATAGACCACCAACTCACCACCGGGTAGGAACTCGTTGGCCATCATGATAGCCGTCTGCATATAGCCGCCTCGGTTGCCGCGCAAGTCGATAATCAGGTTCTTCATGCCACGTACATTCAGCTGTGCCAGGGCGGTGAGCATCTCGGGATAGGTGTTTTCGCCGAAGCTCTCGACGGAGATATATCCCGTGTTGTCATTGAGCATGAAATAACCATCCACGCTCTCTACGGGAACATCACCGCGCACGACGGTAATATCCAGCGGCTTCTTGTGACCATGGCGGCGGAGGGTGAGCTTCACCTTGGAACCTTTGGGGCCGCGCAGGCGCTTCATCACCTCGCGACTGTCAACACTCACGAGGGTGCTGTCGTCGGCAGCGATGATGCGGTCGCCAGCCAAAACACCCACTTTCTCCGATGGGCCGCCCTTGATGACGTTCATCACGTTCACGGTGTCCTTCTGGACGGTGAAGCGGACTCCGATACCGGAGAAACTGCCGCGCAGTTCCTCGGTGGTTTCCTCGGCATCGCTGGCGCTGATATAGCTGGAGTGCGGGTCGAGTTCGGAAAGAATCTGCGGCATGGCATCCTCCACAAGGTCGTTGACGTTCACGGTGTCAACGTAGTTGTTATCAATGATTTGTAGCAAGTAGTTAAGCTTGTTGCTACCTGTGTTGATGATGCTGAGGCGATTGCCCGAGAAGTGGCTGGCATAGAACAAGCCAATGCCAATTCCCAGCACCACGGATAGTGCCAACAGTATAGGGACAAGACGAGAGCGTGTATTCATTTCAACTTTCAATTATCAATTATCAATTTTCAATTGATTTACTCATACCCCTCGATGGGTAGTTGTTCCACTTCGATGCCGGCACGACGTAGGAGATCAATGCCGTCGGTGAGGCGGTAGGAGCGGGCGAAGACCACGCGTCGGATGCCGGATTGGATAATCAACTTTGCACATTCGATGCAGGGTGAATCGGTAACGTATAGTGTGGCGCCTTCGGAGTTGTTGCCCGAGCGCGCTATCTTGGTGATCGCGTTGGCTTCGGCGTGTAGCACGTAAGGTTTTGTGACTCCGTCCTCCTCGCATACATTCTCGAAACCCGAGGGAGTGCCGTTGTAGCCGTCGCTGATAATCATTTTGTCTTTCACGACGAGAGCGCCCACCTGACGACGCAGGCAGTAGCTGTTCTCGCTCCAGATGCGAGCCATGCGCAGGTAACGCAGGTCGAGTTTACTTTTTGATTCCATTTCTTTCCAATAATGCATCAATGGTCGGCTCCTGACCGCGGAACCGTTTGTAGAGAATCATAGGATGTTCGGTGCCGCCGCGTGAGAGAATCTCATCGCGGAATCGCTGGGCGGTGGTGCGGTTAAAGATGCCGTTTTGCTTGAACACGGAGAAGGCATCGGCATCGAGCACCTCCGCCCACTTATAACTATAGTAACCGGCAGCATAGCCGCCCGACATGATATGCCCGAACTGCACGGTCATGCATGTACCTGGCACTTCGTCGAACAACTGTGCCCGCTGCCAGGCGTTGCGCTCAAACGTTCGGACATCGCTGTCGAAAGGCTCGGTGAGCGTGTAGTAGGCCATATCCAGAAGACCGAAGCTCACCTGGCGGATGCAGGCGTAAGCAACCTGGAAGTTGCGGCTGGCAAGGATGCGGTCTATGTATTCCTGCGGAATAGGCTCGCCCGTTTGATAATGGGCGGCGAAGGTGTTCAGGAACTCAGGCTCCACAGCGAAATTCTCCATCAGCTGCGAGGGCAGTTCCACGAAATCCCAATAGACGCTGGTGCCAGAAAGCGAGGCGAAACGCGTATTGGCAAAGATGCCGTGCAGCGCGTGGCCAAACTCATGGAGGAAGGTCTCAACCTCGCCCAGCGTCAGAAGCGCGGGCTTGTTCTCTGTGGGCTTGGTGAAGTTCATCACCAGCGACACGTGTGGGCGGCTGTTCTTCCACAATGCAGGATTCTTGGGGTCGGGGCAGTTCTCCTCGGGACCGATGCACTGCTCCTTGAAAGAGGTCATCCAAGCACCGCTCTGCTTGCCTTTGCGCGGGTGGAAGTCGGTGTAAAGCACGGCGAGGAAGGAGCCGTCCTTATCCAGCACCTCGTAAGCTTGTACGTCTGGATGATAGACGGGAATGTCCTTGTTCTCACGGAATGTGATTCCGTAGAGGCGCGTAGCAAGGCCAAAGACACCCGCCTTCACGCGGGAAAGCTCCAAATAAGGACGCAGCATCTCGGCATCGATATTGTAGCGTTCCATCTTCAGCTTGTGGCCGTAGTAGGAGAAGTCCCAGGGCTGCAACTTGAATTCGTTGCCCTCAACCTTGCGGGCCATCTCCTCAATCTCTTTCAGTTCCCCGCGGGCAGGCTCCATGTAAGAGTCCAACAGCTGGTCCATCAGATGATAGACGTTCGCCGCATTCTCAGCCATACGCTCCTTGAGCACATAGTCGGCAAAAGTCTTGTAGCCCAATAGTTGAGCGCGTTCGCGGCGCAGGTTTACGATGCGCTGGACGATGGCCTCGTTGTTGTACTCGTTGTCCTTGATGCAAAGAGTATTCTTGGCCAGATATATCCGGTGGCGTAGTTCGCGGTTGTCAGCATAGGTGATGAAAGGACCGTAGGAGGGGGCGTGCAGCGTGAAGAGCCAGCCATCCTTACCGCGTTCCTTGGCAGCAAGGGCGGCGGCCTCGCGGGCTGAGTCGGGCAGTCCGCTCAGGTCGGCCTCGTCAGTCAGGTAGAGCTCATAGGCGTTTGTTTCCTTGAGGTTGTTCTGTGAGAACTGCAACGTGAGAACGCTCATCTCATTGTTAATCTCACGTAGGCGCTGCTGGTGACCCTCATCAAGAGCCACGCCCGCACGTATAAAGCCCTCGTAGGCCTTCTCCAACAGCATGCTTTCCTCGGGAGTGAGGGGCCTTGGGCTGTCGCTTGTCTGTTTTTGATCGTTGGCGGTTGGATGATACTGCTCATAGACCGCTTTTATGCGCTCGAAGTAGCCCTTGTTGAACATGATGTTGTTGGCGTGCTCTGTGAGTATGGGCGACATCTTCTGCGCCAGCGCATCCATCTCATCGTTCGTCTCGGCTGAGAGGAGGTTGAAGAAGACTTTGGTAACGCGCTCCAGCAGATCGTCGGGAGTGGTCACGCCTACCGTGTTGTCGAAGGTCGGAGCTTCGGGGTTATCCACGATCTTCTGGATAAAAGCTTCGTCTTGGCGAATACCCTCCATAATGGCAGGCTCGTAGTCCTCCATGCGTATCTCGTTGAAGGGAGCCGTCTCGTGTGGGGTGGGGTAGTGCTTGTTATAGAAAGGATTAGTCCTCATTTGTCTTAGATATTTGCTTGAATAAGCGCCTCGAAGGCCGGAACGTGGATGGCGCTTCTCCGAAGCTGGATAAAGCCCCGGCGCTCGATGCGGTGTGCCGCCATGGAGATATATCGCTGGTCTTCGCCTAAGTAGGTTCCGAGTGTCCGCATGGAGATATGGAAGGTTTTGCGTCCGGCAGGGCGAAGCACGTGTTGTCGCAGGAACTCCACGATGCGCCCTTCGAGTGTCGGAGCTGCGGGAGTCCACAATGGCTGGCGTTGTTGCGCAATCGTGGTTGTGAGAGCGTTCAATACGTTGATGCGGAAAACCTCGAAGTAGCCTGTCAGGGCTGCCACCGTTCGCTTGTCGATGGTCAGGATGCGCGTATTTGTGCGCGCGTACGCGGAGAACTGATGAGTCCGAGCGCGTCCGTAGAGCACATCCAATCCCAGAACCAACGGTGTGGGCAAGGATTCCTCTACGCTCCAGCTACGGTCGGCAGCCTCGGTGCGACTATCTACTTCTCCGGACAACACGTAAGTGAGACCCGTGCAGAGCTCGTCCTGATGCGTAATGAAGCTTTTCGGCGGCAACGTTTCAAAGGAGAGATGCGTGGATTCCAATATGCGTGTCAAATCGTTGTGGCTGAGACCCTGGAAAAGGGGCAGCGACAACAGCGTATCAAACATCGACTGTTCCAACTGTCAATTTCCAATTTGGAGGATTTCCTCCATCGCCTTGCGCTTCTTTTCGGGAAGCTCGTCGGCAGCGTAGCCGATGGGAATCAGCACGGCAGGCTCCTCGTTCTCAGGCAGATTGAAGAGTTCGCTGCACAGTGGAGCGTTGAAATTGCAAACCCAGCAGGTGGCCAAACCTTGCTCCGTGGCTGCCAGACAGAGGTGCTCCACGGCAATGGCGATATCAATGTCGCCGTGATGCTTACCGTCGCGGCGCACCCATTCCTGGTCATGCTGAATGGTAGCGATGACGTAGGCTGGTGCCGAGTTGAACCAGTCGCGATGGTAGCATTGTTGCAGCTTCTCCCGTTGCTCGCGGCTTTCCACAAGACGGAACTTCCACGGCTGCAGGTTCACGGCCGATGGGGCCATACGCACACATTCGAAGATGTAGTCCAGCAACTCGCGCTCTACCGGGCGCTCCTGATAGTTGCGACAACTGTACCTCTTTTGGGTGAGTTCAAGAAAATTCATGTGTCAGAGATCACTTTAGTTTCATTTTTGCTTATAAAAACAGACACACCTGCAAAACTGTATGGTACGAGTTGTTGTCTGGTGTGTCTATTCTTTCTTGTCGGTGATCTCGTCGGGATTCGAACCCGAGACCCACAGCTTAGAAGGCTGTTGCTCTATCCAGCTGAGCTACGAGACCAACCTTTTTTTCTCTTTGGCTATCTTTGCCACGCCTTTTCTGCGTTAAGCGGCTGCAAAGGTACACATTTCTTCACAAATCACCAAAACTTCTGCTATTTTTATAAAATAGCTTTAGCCCTGATGCTGCTCGCGGAGGAGGTCGTTGACCGTCTTGACGGGGTTGAAGGTTTCGAGCGGTACTTCCACGAAGATGGTGGACCAGTCGCTCATAGCACCATTCCAGAGCCCAGGCAATTCGAGTGCCTTTAACTCCTTGCCGCTCTTGCTTTTGTAGGAGATGAAGCCCGTGGCAGGATCTACGTAGGCGGGAAGATCGAACTTGTTGCCCTTGTAGTCGCGGATGGCACAGACGAGATCTACGGGATTAAAGTGTGTGCCGCCCGTGAACATAGCCATATAAGCGGGATTGTGGCTGTCAATCTGCGAGCTCTCGAGGATTTGTGGGCTCACGCTGCCGTCTGCATTAAAAGCGAGGAACGGGCCTCCGCCGGGTTCGCCCACATTCTTGACCACGCCACAGACGCGCATCGGACGGTTGAACTTGGCGCGGAGAACGTCGATGAGCTGCTGATCGTTCATCTCGCTCAAACCTTCAATCTCGGTGCAGAGGTCTTCGCGCAGGAAACGGCACATCTCTTGCAACTCGGCTTTGCCACAATCTCCTTCATCCAGACGGTGCAGGTATGCAAACGCTTTCTGCTGTGTTCCCACGAGAATGCCGGCAATGACCTGCTTCCACAGCGTGGTGGCGGGTTTCAGACGGTCGGGTACAACGTTGTCGATGTTCTTAATGAATACGATTTCGCTGTCGAGGTCGGAGAGATTCTGGATGAGTGCGCCGTGACCGCCCGGACGGAAGAGCAGCTTGCCGTCGTCGGTGCGGAAGGGCTCGTTGTCCATCGTAGCAGCCAGTGTGTCGGTGGATGGCTTCTGCTCGCTGAACGAAACGTAGTACTTGATGCCGTATTTCTCCTCATAAATGGGGAGCACGCGTTCCACAAGTTCCTGGAAGAGCAAGCGGTGTTCCGTGGAAACGGTGAAGTGGACGTCTGCCTGACTGTCGGAGGTGGCATAAAGAGCGGCCTCTACGAGGTGTTCCTCCAGCGGTGTGCGGGCGCAGTCCTCATAGGAGTGGAACTGCAGAAGCCCTTTTGGTAGCTGGCCGTAGTTCAATCCGTCATCGTCGAGCATAGCGCTCACGATTTCCTTGTAGCGGTTGGCGGCAAGCAGCGTCTGTACGCCCTCGCCATAGAGAACCTGACAGGCATCGTCGAGGGCAGGGTAGAAGGCAAAATCTTCAATACGATCGAAATAGGTGCGCTCGAAATCTGTGGTGGGAGTGTCGGACTCCCCATCGCGGAACTCGAACATATTCTTGAACATACGCGAGGCAGCGCCGCTGGCGGGTACGAACTTGGTAATACGATGCCCCTCAGCTTTGTAGGCGTTCCACGCCTCGACCAACTTCTGGCGCTCGTCTGCGGTGGGCGCTATGATGCCATTGCCGATGGAGGCTGCGGCGCGCAACTTCAGATAGGGAAAACCTTGGCGGAACTGTTCCAGCTGCTGTTGAATCTGTTCTTCACTAATGCCTTTTTGGGCTAAGAACTTTCTGTCTTCTGCTGTTAACATAAGCTTCATGTATAAAGGATAATGTATATGAATGGTATCGTGAAAAGTTTAATGATTCTCAAAAACGCGTTCAAAAGTAGTAAAAAAGGATTAAACATGCATGTTTTTTGCAGAAAAAACGCTATCTTCGCCATGTTTTTTAGGAAAAACACCATTTATGGACGAAAAATATTTGCTCACGAGTGCAGAAAAAGCACAATTTACGGATTTGTATAAGCAATTGATGCAACTGGCGAAGAACGAGTTGCATGAGGGCGACTACGAGCACACGAAAGCCTACTTTTCTGAGGCTTTGCAGGCTCGTGTTCTGCAGCGCGACGTGTTCGGCCTGCACCCCTTGCTCACCTCTATGCAGACTGCGCTCATTGTAGCTACAGAAATAGGTATGTCAAGGGCCTCGATTCTGGGTGTGATGCTGCATCGGCTTGTGCTGGACGGTCAGCTTGATATGGCTCGTCTGACGCGCGACTTTGGTGATGAGGTAGCTACGATTGTGCGTGGGTTGGTCCGTATTGAGGAGTTATATGAGAAGAACCCTGTGGTGGAGAGCGAGAACTTTCGCCAGCTGCTGCTCTCGTTTGCCGAAGATATGCGGGTGATACTGATTGTCATTGCCAGCCGTGTCTGCCTCATGCGACAGATCAAGGATGCAGACAACGATGAGGCACGCCGTCGCGTGGCGATGGAGTCCTCCTACCTCTACGCTCCGCTGGCCCACAAGCTGGGGCTCTACCGCTTGAAGAGCGAACTGGAAGACCTTTCACTGAAGTATCTGGAGCACGATGCATACTATCATATCAAGGAGAAGTTGAACGCTACGAAGAAAAGTAGAGATGCTTATATAGAAAGATTTATTAAGCCTATAGATGAGAAACTTAAAGCAGCTGGTTTGAAGTTTCACATGAAGGGGCGTACAAAGAGTATCCACAGCATCTGGCAGAAGATGAAGCGGCAGCAATGTCCGTTCGAAGGTGTGTATGATTTGTTTGCTATCCGCGTGATTCTGGACTCGCCACTCGACCGCGAGAAACAGGACTGCTGGCAGGTGTTCTCTATCATCACGGATATGTATCAGCCTAACCCCAAGCGTATGCGCGACTGGCTCAGCATCCCCAAAAGCAATGGCTACGAGAGCCTGCACATCACGGTGATGGGTCCGGAGGGCAAATGGGTGGAAGTACAGATTCGCACAGAGCGCATGGACGAAGTGGCAGAGCGCGGCTTGGCTGCCCACTGGCGCTATAAAGGCGTGCGCGACGGTAAGGCTGACGTTGAGTCGTGGCTGCAGAATATCCGCCACGCCTTAGAGGCTGGAGACGACCTGCAACTGATGGACCAATTCAAGATGGATCTCTATGAGGATGAAGTCTTTGTGTTTACTCCGCATGGTGATCTCTTCAAGCTGCCTCAGGGCGCAACCGTGCTTGATTTCGCCTATGCCATTCACACGAAGATTGGTAACCGCTGTACGGGCGGGCGTATTGGAGGAAAAATGGTGACGCTACGTCAGGTGCTCCAGAGCGGCGACCAGGTGGAGATTATGACCCATGCTAATCAGGTTCCCAAACAGGACTGGCTGAATGTTGCTAAGACGGGTCGTGCACGCGCAAAGATTCGTCAGGCGCTAAAGGAGATGGCTGCCACGCAGGCTGCCTTCGCCAAAGAGGAATTGGAACGTAAGTTCAAGAATCGAAAGATAGACATTGATGAGGCTACGCTCATGCATGCTATGACGCGTCTGGGCTACCGCGTGGTAACGGATTTCTACAAGGCTTTGGCTGAGGGCACGCTGGATATAAACCAAGTGTTGGAAGCCTATGCAACGCAGCAGCGCTACGACCGTGGTGAGTTGGTGAACACGCCATCGCAGAGTGCCGACAACTACCAGCTACCCACTGATGGCCAGCATGTCGGCATCAAAGGAAGTGATGTTTTACTGATTGACCAGACGCTGAGCGGTGTCGATTACTCTCTTGCGCGTTGCTGCCATCCTGTGTATGGCGACGAAGTTTTTGGTTTCCTTACGGCGGGTGGCGGTATCAAGATTCACCGCAAGGACTGCCCGAATGCTCCCGCTCTACGCAGCCGCTACGGCTATCGCATCATGGATGCTCGCTGGGCGGGTAAAGGCGGTAGTCAATATGCCATAACCCTGCGCATTGTCGGGCAGGACGATCTCGGTATCGTGAACAATATCACCAGCATTATTTCCAAGGACGAGAAACTGCTCTTACGCAGTATCTCTATCGACTCCAACGACGGCCTCTTCAGCGGCACCCTCACCATCATGCTCGATGATGTCAGCCGCCTCAAACCCCTCATCCAGAAACTCACCGCTGTCCGCGGCGTCAAGAACGTCACCCGCCTGTAAACAACAACCTTACCTCTGAAGATGCAGGTCTTAAGGCCGGAAGACCTAGGTCTTAAGCGCTGAAGACCTATATCTTCAGGGCATAAGACCGCTTCGCTATAGCGAGCGCTCCTTATCTTCCAATTTCTTACGAATTTGCTGAAAACCTCGCGCAAGGTCACGCGCAGCCGACGCAGTCAGTCCCACCCCTCGTCATCGTTATTCTCCATAAAACCTTATTATGGGTTTACTTATTCATATATCCCAATACCCCATAAAGTGGAATATTCTCCATCCTGCTGATTTATACTTTTCTAACTGATAACTTGCCGCAAAGATACACATTTATAGACTGATACCCAAACATTATGCCAATTTTCTTGGGGAATATCTGAATATTATTGCCAATTTTCTTGGGGAAGTTCAGCTCGTTCCTGTCAATTTTATGAGGGAACTTGACCTCAATTAAAAAGTTTTTGCGAAATTTCTAATTAGATTTACACATTTCTCATAGATCTGATTCAACGGAATCCATCATCCCTCATCCATCTTCCTTCGTCGCTCTACACCTAATTATATATTATTGACGATGCCAGCAGAAGGTTATTTGCACTTTTGCACTCATCCTTGCACTCATCTTGCACGCTATTATCAAGTTAGATGCTAGCGAGTTACGGGCAAATAGTGCAAAAGTGCAAGAGAAACGCAGTATTTCACAAAAGTTGCAAGTCCTACCATCTAAACCCTTAGCCCCTATTGTTCGAAGAACGTGGTCTATTCGTTGTTCGGTCGCGACCGAACAACGAACGCAACAGGATGTGCCAAATGCTATTCCATTACATGACAAAGGGAATCCAGCGGGAAGACTTCACCATCATTAAGGACGGTGACAGGCCACTCGCCACTGAAGAGGTCGGAAAAAGCTGTGGGATTATCGGTATGGATGGGGATAATGACTTTGGGCTGAAGCAGACGGAACAAGGCACGGAGGCTCTTCATGTCGCAATGGCCGCTGGTGTGTAGGTACTCATAATCCTTGCCTAACGACTTAGCAAGACTGGGATTATAGGCCTCACCTCCTTCCTCCACATATCCTTTCCACATAGACAGATACTTATGTTTCTCGCCTGGAAGGCGCTCTATGAAGTTGTCGAACCGCTCGTTGGCACGAGCTATCAGCACATAGCCCTTCCGTTCCAAAAGGTAGCGGAATGTGTCGTTTATGCGGAATTCATTATCTTCATATTGGAGAACCATAGGAGGGTATTTCCCATCATATTGATAGAGTTCTGATTTTCCCCAGATGTGATCGCGCTTCGTAACAACATCCATCATGCGTCCCTGATAAGTATCCACTATAAAGGGGCGGCCTGCCTTGCGAGCGGCATGATAAAGGCCAAAGAGACGATCAATGTTGGATGAAGACAGGTAAACGATGTTGCATTTGTTTTCACGGAATTTGGCCTCGTACTTTTTCTGTAATTCAGGCTCCGAGACGCTGGTTGCATCGGGTCTGCGAATATTTGTAGCCTCGCACACCACATAATCCACTTTTCCGATGTACTTCTTGATAACTGCCGGAAGCGTGCCGCTGCGGAAGCCATGAGTGCGGAAGTCACCAGTATGGAAGACGCTCTGCTGAGCTGTAATCTTGAATGCACAGGACTCGAAAGCCGAATGGTCAACGATGATGGGCATAATCGTGAATGGCCCAAAGGAGAACTCCACGCCTGGCTTGAATGTCTTGACCGTCTGTAGTCTGTCAAACATCTTCTGCTGTAAGTTATCCACAGATTTCAGGTGGTCTGAAAGCACCAATTGTATCTCGCGTCCCATCTCACACATATAGATGGGCAGTTCCTCAGGCAGCTGAGGGATACAGCCGATATGGTCACCATGATAGTGGGTTATGAGCAGAGCGCTCTTAGTGAGATCGCCATGAGTCAGCCCCTCTACTTTCAGCTTTCCCGACTTTGGACCACCTTGCAGTTCCTCACCGTAATCTACGAACAGCCTCCAGCCCTCGCTCTCATATTCTGTCACGCAGCCCCCAATCTGGTGCGTGCCACGATGAATGGTAATGGTCATTGTTTCTCTCTTAAAAAAGGTTTACTCTCATCTTCAACACAGATACATTCCATATTTGCTTTTTTGCAAGCTTCATAGAACTGTTCCATCTTTTCTCCTGCATAAGCCAACATAAATACAGGTTTCTCATTACTGATAGTAACAGCTAAATCCTTTGTTAAAATACCCAGATTGATTTTCATATCTAATATCCCCTGTATTTCTTTAATAAAGGCCTCATAGCTATTGGCATTACCTACAGTAGCATTGAATTTATTCAAATGATCCATTACACCTGATTTAGTTTCACTATCAAAAAATCCATCATCAGTCCAACCTACAGCACCTAGTCCCTTTTTCAATTCTATAACCACTAATCTGTTATTTTTCTTAGGTTGATATGCAATCATATCAAACCGTGGATGTTTGTACCTCCCTTTAGGGTCGCGATATGGACAATCCTCTGCATCTGAAACGGAAAACTCTATATCTATCACAATAAAATCTGATTCATCTTTGTCACGATTTAGCAAAGATATTTTCTGTTGAAGCATTCGTTCCTCATGTGTTGTAACCCCTTTAAGTGAATCACTCCAGTCATCCATAATCTTCATCGCTGATTTGAAATATTGTTCAGGGGCAGATGCAGTATTAGCAAATGCCTGATATCGACTTTTCTTATCAGTTACATCAATGCCGAACAAATTATCTCTATATCTTTTCAAGGTATCAAAAACGGCCGATGCTTTCTCTGGAGTCCAGTTGGTATATGACACATTACGACGATTCAGCTCCTCATAATTACCATTCCGAAGTAGCTCCATATGGGTACGAGGAATGTCATCGTAGTCTTCTCTCCTATAGAAATAATTTGAGTCCAAATTGAGTACATCTGTTTTTATTTCCAAAATCCTTCCACCTTTATAATAAATGTGGACGGAGTCACTACGAAGATGAATATCTAATCCTTTGCTTATGTCATCAGGACAAGCATTGTCACAAGCATAATGTAACAACTTATGCCATTTGCCATTTTCTTGTAAATGAGTTAAGATTCTCTTATCCTCATAATCACCTCTTTTGATATATCCCATATTTATAAGTTTATTAATCATTTTAAAGTTTCATATTCATGTTTATAACACCACAATTCACCATCACATCCGTGTTGAATTGATATTTTCTTTCCAGACAGTTTGGTTATGATTTTCAAATGTCTTGCTTCCTGCTTAGTGAGAAACACAACATTCTCATCACTTATCCATTCGCCATTATTGTTGCGAATCAGATGCCATTTTCTTTCTTGCTCTTGTGTTTCCATTAGGCAAATTCAAATTTAGGAGCAACTATAATCACATTTTCTATTTCATCCCCATCGTCCATTGTCGGTACAGCCAAACGGACTTCATTGTCTCGCATGGTGTTGTCAATAAGTAGAGTCAGCGGATAGATTTCACTATTTTCATCCAAAACTGGATAACCATATTCATCAAACTCAGTCATATAGGCTGAGTCTATTGCATATACATAGATAAACTTGCTATGCTTCTCCATCTCATGATTGACATAGGGATCTTGTACTGCATCAAATGATTTACCCTGCGTCAAATCCATTCCGTACATCAAGAAAGGTGCTGCATCTTTCGACTTTGACAAAAGAGCCATTGTACGAGAGTTCGCATACAGGTTTAGTGCATATTCTGTACTATACGTATTATGGAAATCGTATTCAAACTCTTTCACTACATCGCGAAAAGTTTGACCATCACTTATCCTTCTGCCTCTATTGTCGTAGTCGGCAGGGTCAAAGTAATAGGTTTTATAGAGTTCCTTTTCCATCATACTAGTTTAATCCTTTGCAAAAATACAATTTATTTCATTACTCTCTTTATTTTCAGCATCTTTTTTCCTCATCATTAACATTTATTTCCTCAAACTCTGAGTCAGAGTTGCAGAGGGCCCAGGTGAGATAAAGGCCTGCGAACCATAAAATGGAAAGAATGATTGTTGTTTTCATATTATCATTTCTAATTTATTGAACGTTATTTCCATCTCTGTCAATGTAGTGCCAGCCTCCACCCAAAACAGTCTGGACTCTCACTCGCCCATTTCTGAGCCACTGAACATTGCTCCATAAAAATGGGATTACAACTTCTCCAGTTTTGTCTATGAAGCCCCATTTTTCGTTATCATCTTGAACTCCAGCTAGTCCCTCTGAGAACCAAAGGGCATTTTTCCATTGACAAGGTAACAAGAGTTTCCCCGTCTTATCCATAAAACCACATCTGTTATTAGCATTTACGACCTTTGCCAAACCTTCCCGAAACCTACGGGCTATTTTCCATTGACATGGAATAACGATTTCTCCCGATTGATTCACGAACCCCCATAACCCAGTATTTTTATCTTTCCAAGGCTGGAGTTCTGACTCACACCATTTATTACTGTTCATTACACTTCCTTTCATAAATTCCTTTTTTTACATTTAAAACGTTATTTCATTTCATACTTATACGATGCCAGCACGTGACTGACGGCGTGGGCTTTCAGAAAAGCGCGTGGGTTGCTGGTGAGGCGTTGCCAGGCGCCTTCGGCTTCCTCGGGTGTGAGGTCTTGGAGGTCAGAGAAAAGTTTCTGTCTGTAGGCTTCGACT